>JGI997J19993_1000071_pt1 | contig 39892 bp, 66 predicted proteins | sample Etolagbewater25m_FD_19993 | JGI IMG/M metagenome (IMG submission 19993)
CAAAAACACTTGACAAATACACAAAAACTTGGTATAATTAGGGTATCAAAAGAAAGTTAAGGAGTTTTAGAATGACTAAAGCAGATTTTATAAAGTTATCAGAAGATACAGGATATAAAAGTTTCAAAGATTTAGTTGAAGCAATGGGCTACAATAGAAGAACATTAGATAGATACAAAGAGGATAAAATATTATCATCAAAGTTTGAAAGTAAAACTTTGGAATTTATATCAAAAGTAAAACCTACAGTAGAAAAAAAGCAACAACCACCAAAAGAAGAAAAAAAGGTTGTTAAAAAAGAACCTGCAAAAAAAGAAACAATCAAAAAAACAGAAAATAAAAAAGTTGAAGAACATAAACATATTGAAAAAGTAGAGAAAAAAGAAACTACAGCACCAAAACAAGTTGATAAAAAAAGCAAAGATGAAATTGGCATTGATATAGATAATGAAGTTTATCACAGTAGTAAAAAACTTGGAAGTTCAAAAGTAAAGTTAATACTAGAAAATGCACTTGAATTTAAACAAAGATACATTACTAAAGAGATTGGACAAACAAAAACAGATGCTTTGCTAATTGGAAGCATACATCATACTTTAGTATCAGAACCACAGCATTTTGATAGAGATTATACAGTTTTAGAAATATCATCAAGAGCAGTAAAAAGCGAACTGGTAGATGCAGTAGAAAAACTTGGTGGAGTAGTTGAGACAAGAGAGAACAGCAAAAAAGAAATTGTTATTGCAGACACTATTGATACATTAAAAGAAAAAATTGAAGTATTAAAACAAAAATCAGAAAAAACAATCGTAACAAAAGCACAAGTAGATATAGCAAAATCAACAGCAGAAAAAGCATTAAATAGTATGTTCACTATTGAAGTTGGTATGAAAACACTACTTAAAGCAAAACTAAAAGATGTTTTACAGTTAGATACTTGTTATGTAGAAAAAACATTTTATGGAGTGATAGATGGTGTGGAGATGCAGGTAAGACCTGATATATTAGTAAATTTATCTAAAGAAAGTAAATTATGGTTTGTTATTGATTTAAAGACAGCAGAAGATGCAACTATGAAAATGTTTGCACAACAAAGCAGTAAATTTTTCTATGATATACAAGAGTATATATATCGTGAAGTGTTGAGACAAAATGGAATTATTGTAAAAGATTTTAGATTTTGTGTGGCAGGGAAAAAAGAAACAAGTAGAAGTGCATATTATCAGTTGCACGAAGAGGATATAGAAGATGCAGGAAAAATGGTATCTCAAATATTAAAAAAATATAAGTGGTGTTTGGAAAATGACATTTGGGAAGAAGGAAAATTTGATTATCATAGATTAAGATTTGAACCAACAGCTACAATTAAATTACCAACTTATAGAAAATTCCAAATGATTGATATGGGATTAATGTAATGAAAAAATATACAATAGAATATGATGCAGAATTTATAAAAGATAGTAGCTATATTGCAATAAAAGTAATTGAGCCTATAGAAACAAATGAAGGAATTGGAGACCAAATTGGAATATATAAAGAAGATAATATATTAGAATTTGATGAATGTATAGATATTGATAATGAAGAAATTAGAGAGTTTATCAAAGACTATTTTAAAGACTATAAATCAGTAATGGGATTTATCAGAAGGATTACACAATGATTACAAAAGATGATATTATTAATGCTTATGTGCATTTGAGAAAAACAAATTTTAGCATTTCAGATGAAGCACTTGATTTTATAAAAAATAGTGCATTGGAAAAACTAAAAGAAATGAATGAAAAAGAAGGTTTGGATAATGATGTTAAATATCTAAATGAAAGATTTACACAAAAAGAGATGAGAGCAGTTGCAGAAATGTGTATGGGTACAGGAATTGGAATTGACACAGTAGCACAATATGTAAGATATAGGAATGAAATTAAGAAGCCTATAAAAACTACAAGACCATTGAAAGCACTAATAAAAAAGTTAGTAGATGCAAGTGAAAAAGGTTATGTGATACAAGAGATTTTAGAAATTATGTACGATAACGAATGGCAAACTTTTGAACTGGAATGGATAGATAAGAAGATACCAAAAAAAAGTACACAAAATTCATTATCAGAGTTTGGATTTAATTCAAGTGAACAGGTATTGTTGAAATGAAAATAAAGATAGAAAGAATTGAAGAGTATGAGCTTTATATAAGAAAATCATTACATAAATCAACTAAAGACAAAAAGAAAATAGATGCTTTAATTAAAGTTCTAATGGAAGGCTTTAATGATGGTATAAAATTCAACAGTGGAAGGCTTATGGTGGACATAGATGAATAGAGTAGATTTCTTAATGCAAGGATTAAATGTTAATGCAGTACAGGCAAGTTTAGTATCTGAATTAATATCAGATATACCAAATGAACAGCTAAAGAATTTTCTAATATTCAGAATGAAGTTTGTGGAAGAATTTAAGAGCAATGAGCTTATAACCAAAACAGCACTTTATGAATATAGAAGATTACAAATGGAACAAAGACTAAGAGATGGAGAAGAACCATTTGATACAGTAGAGCAGGTACAAAACTTTGTAGAAACATATTACAAAAATAAAGACATAGGTTATGGGCTTGGAAAATATTATGACTTTGTTGTACTTGGATTAGATAAAGATTGCAACATATTAAATAAATACTACATAAACGAACACGGAAGCTACTACAAGCTAAAAAGTGATGAGAAGGCAATAGTGTATGACTTCTTATTTAAAAATCAGTCTAGGATAGGTGTAGTGAAGTATTATACAAGAGAAGAAATAGAAAATAAACTAAAGATGATAGAAAACCAAAAAGAAAAAGTTATAGAGATTGATTACAAGGATAATACTATAGACCCTAAGGTAATGGAAATGATGAAAAAAGCAAAGGATAAAAGAGTTTAACAAAAAGTTGTTAAAACAATCAAAAACACTTGACAAATACACAAAAACTTGGTATAATTAGGGTATCAAAAGAAAGTAAGGAGATAAAATGGACAAAAAGAAAAGGTATGCAGTAACAGTTGATTTATATGTTTATGCAGAAGATGATGATGAAGCAAAAAAAGAAGCAGAGTTTTACAAAGAGCATATACAATTAGTTGAAGATAATAAAGCAAATGTTGTATCAATTCACGAAGCACCATTTGCAAAAATGGGAAATTTAAGAGAGGTAAAATAATATGGCAATAATAATTGAAATTGTAAATCCAAAAATGAATTTATCTAAAAGAATTGATGTAACAAATTACACAAAAGAAGAAAAGATAAAAACATATAGTGTTTACACAAAAGCAGGTTTTGGAGTTTATGTTGCAGAAGGTATTGAAGAAATTATAAAAGGAGAAAGATTATGAAAAAAATAAAAATAGGAGAAGGAAATATGAAAGTAGTTATAGAAACAGAAGAGAGTTTGAATTTTGAAATAAGTGGAGAAACTGTAAAGTTTAAAGTTTTAGTCAATGGTTCAAATAGAATAGTAGAAGATTTGAATGAAAAAAAAGGCTTAGAGATAAAAAAAGTAAATGCACACACTGTATCAGTAGGTGGACAAAAAATAAGCCTAAATAGCTTAGAGAAAATCAAAGGCAAAGATTATTTTGTTTATAAAAATTTACATACAAAAAAACATAAAATATCTTTAAGTAAAGATGATGCAGAAGGAAATGAAAAATTAGAACTTATCGGTGGATTTCATTATGGACTTTATGATGAAAATTTTAAAGGCAATGAGGATATACCTAAAAAGTATGCAAAAAAGATTAGAGGTATTAATGCTTATAGTATTTGGACACAAAATCATAAACCAAAATGTGATGCACAGGGAATGGTTTTTATTCCAAAACTTAAAATTTGGGTAGATATATACTTAACAAATTCAAACTATAAAGAGAATGGAACATCTGTATCGGAAGGAAAAATCTTAGCAGGTTGGAAAGCAGAAGGAAGAGAAACAGATGGAAGAGAAGAGTTGTTTTTAAAAGACTTTGTTGAGATAGGAGAAAGCTTTAATAAAAGATTATTAACAAAAAAAGAATTTGAAGTTTGTATGAAAGGTGTATCAGAAGGCAGAAGTGCAGGTAATATTGATGATGGAACAATACAACACATAGAGTTTTTAATGTCAAGATACGGAATAGAACAGGCAGTTGGAAATCAATGGGTTTGGAGCTTAGATAAATATGAAGATAGAGATGATAGACAAGTGATTTTGGGTGGCTATCGTGACGTTGGCGTGCATGCAGGTTCTCGTTGTTCGCATTGGAGCGATTCTCTTTCGACTTCGTATTGGGCTTTTGGTTCTCGTTTCGCTTGTGACAACTTGATACTTGACTAACGAACGAAAGTGAGTGGTATTATGAAAAAGCTTACACAGAAAAAATGGGTAGAGAGTGTATTGTTTGAAACAAATAAAATAAGCAGAAATCATTGTTTACAAAACTATGTATCAAGACTTGGAGCAATAATAGCAACTCTAAAAAGTGAAGGATATGAGTTTGAAGCAGACTATGTAGAATATCAAACACTTATGGGTTGGAGTGGAAAAGATTATGTGTACACAGTTACAAAGTTTCCAAAAGAAATACAGGAGAAAATAGATGCAAGGAATAAATAATTTATTAGAGTGTCCATTTTGTGAAAGCAACAATCAAAAACAAATAATTTCAGTAAATAGAATTAGTGAAAGTGAATGGAAAACAGATGGTTGTTATATAGAGTGTGAGTGCGGAGCAAGAAGCGGAAAAGAAGAAACACTAAATGATGCAGTAGCAAGATGGAATAGAGATTATGAATATTTTATTAAAAAAGATGGAACACCAAATCTTTTTACAGTAAAATTTATAGCATACACAAAAGGATATAGTGGCTACAAAGGAGAAGAGCAGTATGAATTTGAAGCAGAAAATATGGAAGATGCAAGACATTGGGTTATAAATCATTTAGATTGTAGTTGCCAGTGGACTATAAAAGAACTATAATATAAACTACAGGAGTGCATAAAGTAACTACAATGCACTCCAAAAAACTACAAAAAGAAAACAAAAAGTTGTTAAAACAATCAAAAACACTTGACAAATACACAAAAACTTGGTATAATTAGGGTATCAAAAGAAAGTAAGGAGTTAAAAATGGCAAAGAGATATGAAGTTAAATTCAATGGTGTAATTTTACTAAAATCATCTACGAAAAGAGATGCAGAAGCATTTATGAGAAAGTTAAACAAAGACAATATGAGAATAAAAAAAATTGCACAAAAAATAGAAGATGAAGGTGGGCAAGTGTTTGGAACAGTTTACTTAGATAAAGTAGATGGGGATTATGAATATCCAATAAAACAAAAAAGGATTTAAGTTGAAAAAGCTAACAGATAAACAAAATGTGCAGATTGAAAGAAAAAGTGGAAGATTGAAAGATTTAGGAATTACAATAAAGTGTTACATTTTTGTAAGTGGATATGATAAAAATTCTACACATAGTGAAGATGTAACAGCATTTGGTTTACAACACAGTTCAATTCTAACAAAAGAAGATAACTCAAAAGATATTGAAGAGAAAGAAGCTTCAACACTTTTGGTAGATGGAGAAATGGTTGAAATAGATGGTAAAAAATATGTTACACACTTAGCAGGGGATTATTCAGATGCTATATGGTTTAAAGAAGTTGGATACAAAGAATTAGTTGAGATTAATAAAAGTAAAAATTTACTTGAAGGTAGAATTACAAGAGGTGCTTATAAAGATTATATCGGTAGATTTTGTGAAAACTCTTCACAGGGGAAAACTTTTGTAGTCTTTAATGCAGATGGTAAAACAGTTGAAATAATAGATGCAGATAAAAGAATAGATAGTGAATACTTTGATAGCAAACAAGTATCTAAAATTTGGTTATCACAGTTTAGGAGAGAAAAGTAATGAAAGTTTGGAGAGAAAATTATGGTGCAGATGCAGATGGAAACAGAGGACAAATGGTAACAATGTATGAACTTGAAGGAACAGATGCAGAAATTGAAGATATTGCAGAAATTTTATATGATAGTTTCATAGATGGAGAAGTGCAGGGATTAAAAGAAATTGAGTATGAAGGATTGACTATAGAAGTTGAAATATCAGATTATCAAGATAAATTAATAGAAATTGCAGAAGCAGATGAAGATATTGATAAAGAGATTTTAGATTGGATAAAAGAACTAAAAAAACATAATGCAGGAGAAACAAAATGAGTGAAGAAAAAGTAGATAAAAAAGAGCAGAATTTATACTTATGGAAGCAAGTTCAAGATACACCAAAAGAGCTAATAACAGAGTATGAAATTGAAGATGGTAAAAAGCTAAAAACAGTTGCACCAATAAACAAGATGAAAAAAGCTACAGAGATGTTTGGTGTATATGGTGCAACTTGGAAATTAGAAAAAATAGTGCATAGTGAAAAGACAATATTTAATAATTTGATATTGGCTTTAATAGATGCAGAATTTGTAGTTTATGATGAAGATAAGAAAACAGAAATTACAAGGTTTCAAATTTCAAATAGCACACCTATAGTTTCATTCGTTGATGATAAATTAAAAGTAAATTTTTCATATAGAAAAGCACTTGAAACAGATACGATAAGTAAAGCATTATCAAGACTTGGATTTAATGCAGACACTTACACAGATACTGAAATACTAAGAACTAAAACAGATGAAAAAGATGAATTACTTAATGCAGATTTTGTAGATATTGGAGAAAGTACAGATGAATAAACAACATAACTTAATAGTGCAGTATTTACAGATAATGCAGGAGCAGGAAAATATGATTAATGAGTTGAGCAAATCAAATGTTCAACTTGTTAAAAGAAATAATGAGCTGAAACAACACAAGAGAATGTACAAAGAAAATATACTTTATTGGAAAGCAGAACACGATAAATTACAACAGTGTTTGATTGATATAAAAGCAAAATGTGTAAATGTGTATGAAGCAAATGCAATAAGTATATATAAACAAAATCAAGGTTAAAAAAATGTACACAAAAGAAATGCAACTTGGAAAACCAAAAGCAAAAAAAGAAAGCACATTTGGAAAAAGACCATCAAGAGGAACATTTGGTAAAAAGCCTACAGTATGGAATAAAAAAGGTAAAAATTTAAAGCCAAAAGTAAAGAGAAATGATATTGTAGATGATAAATATTCAAAGTGGTTAGGAACTCAACCTTGTGCAGTTACTGGAATAGTTGCAGAAAGAGGAATGGGAGCTAACAACATACATTGCCATCATATACACGGAAGAACACCTGTAAGAAATGATTACTTGCAAACACCTTTAATGGGATATATCCATAGTTGGGGATTTTCAAGTTATCATAGCAGTACAAAAGCAGATTTTATAAAGCATAATAAATTACTTATAGATGATGTAATAGAATTTTTTGAAGATATAGCAAAGATGTATGTTGAAAAATATATAGATGAAGGCAATGAGATATTATGTAGCTATGATGATATTTTTAAAAAACAAAACAATTGATTTTTTGAGAAATTAATGGTATAATTAAAAGAAATAAGAGAAAAAGGAAAAAACAAATGAATAAAACAGTTAAAGAGCTACTGAACATCAAAGATAGAGATGGAACTTATGCAAATGAAAATAGTGCATATACTTTTAGTCCTGATGAGGTAAAAGAATATTTTGGGGTTTCGCTAAATGCAGTTTATTCTAGTAGAGAGCATAGCAAATCTCAACAGATTAAAAAAGCAAAAGCAGAAAAAAATGGTACTGTATTTATTACAGACAAGTTAGACAAGCTTATGGCATTTGATAAGCTTAAAGAAGCTATAAAAAGAGATGAGAAAAACACAGTTAAAATAAGTGGAGATAAAGAAGGTTTGCTAAGTGGACTTGAAAATATCTTAGCAGAAGATAAAAACTATGAAATCTACTATAAGGAGATATAGATGAAAAAGTTAGAGATACAAAAAAGCACATTAGTTGGAAAGCTTATTGAAGCAGTTGAATATAAGGATTTTGAGAAGCAAATAAAATCAGTTGATAACATTGCAGATACATTAGCAAAAGTTGATGAAACAATTGAAGCAAGAGTAGAAGAAGGGAAGGCTATAAAAAAAGATGTTGATACAACTTTGAAGCCTTACAAAACAGCAATGCAAATTATTAGAACAAACACAGCTTTGTATATGCAGAAAAACAACATTGAAAAGATTGAGGGAATAAAATCAAAATCAATCACATTTCAAGCAGAAAAAAAAGTAATAACAACAGTTGCTAAAAAACAAATATTAATAGGTAGAAAATATACTGATTTATCTGAAATAAGTTATGATAAATTAGTTGAAATGCTAGAAGAAAAAGGTGTAAAAACAAGAACAGTAACAGAAGATATTACAACAACAACTCCACAAAATATAAGGTTAATGAAATGATAATTAATTTAGAAGGTGTAGAAGTAGAAGATACTGAAAGAGTATATATAAAAAGAGAAGGACAAATTACTTTAAAAGCAGTAAAGGTAACAGAGCATAAATCAGCAAGTGGTTATCCTGCATTTAAAGTGCATTTTCAAGATAGAGCAGGTCATTATGCAATAGATGAGTTTGTAGTTACAGAAAGTGCATTATGGAGAGTTAAGATGCTAACAAAAGCATTAAAGCTACCAAATACAGTAGATACAAATTTAGCAGTAGGAAGATATGTAGTTGCAACTTTTAAAGCAAAAGGTACACAAAATGGTGGACAAATATTTGAGATTAAAAAGTATGAGCCATCAAAACTTACGAATACTTATGAGCCACCAAAGTATCAAGCACCTGCACCAACATATCACGACCACAATAATAATGAAATATCAAAAGAACAGTTTGATGCAAACAATGCAAAAGCAAAAGCAGATATGGGAATTGATGATAATGATGAGATACCATTCTAGAAGATGGTTGATATAAGACAATTATTTTCAGCAAAAGATGAAAGTAATGGAGAACTATATGGAGCAGGTTGGGAAGATGCAATTTGCTTCATTATGGATAACTATGAAATAAAAGATAGAAATGGAGAGCCTATACAAATAGGCTTCAATATAGAAATAGATGAAGATGAAATAGTTAAAAAACTAATGGAGAAAAAAGATGAAAAATAAAGTATTACAATGGGCAAAAGAAAAAGGGATTTTAGATAAAGCAACTCCAAAAGACCAAATGTTAAAAACAGTAGAAGAGGTTGGAGAGTTAGCAAATGCAATTGGAAAAAATGACAAAGAAGAAATAAAAGATGCAATAGGAGATATTGCGGTAACTATTATAATTCAAGCAGAATTAAATGGACTTGATTTTGATGAGTGCTTAGAGAGTGCCTATGAAATAATTGCAAAAAGAAAAGGCAAAATGGTTAATGGAATTTTTGTAAAAGAGAATTAGTATGACAAGTATTACTGGATTTTATCCAAAAGACATAGCAGTTAATGGCTTCGACCAAAAGGTTGAAGTCATTGATGTTTCAAGGGGAGAAATTGTATTTAGTTGGATAGATGAACACAAGGTAGATACAATGCAGGAAGATGAATTTGATATGATTTTTAAAAAGATAGATTATGAAAAAAAGTAAAACTGGATTAAGAATAGTAAAAAAAGCAAAAGATAAACACATAAGAGCAACAATATATGGCTTTGTTTATGATGATAGAAAAATAAATATGGAGAAAATAAATGAGAAACTTAACAGAAGCACTAAAGAAGAAAGTTTCAGAGATAGAAGATAAGGCAGATTATGATGATTTAATGGAAAACATAAAGCTAAGTTCAGCACCACTTGAAATAAGACAAGAAGCAATAAACTACCTAAAAACACAACACCCACAATATGATGAAAAAAGACACACTCCAACAAAAGAAGTTTTACAAATGATTAAAGATGGAGAGTCGGATATATCAGATATTGGAAATGGTTACTAAAAAAGAATTTAACAAAAAGTTGTTAAAACAATCAAAAACACTTGACAAATACACAAAAACTTGGTATAATTAGGGTATCAAAAGAAAGAAAAGGATTTAAAGATGGAAGCAGAAACAAGAATGTTAGTATTGGCAGAATACTTAGGGATAAAAGAAGAAGATGTTGAAAATGAAATAATAGAAACTTCACATTGCGATAAAACATTTGAAGCAGAAGGTTGTGAGTATATGGTGCTTACAGATGATGAAGCAGATGAGTATGCAAAAGAAAACATTGAGCAGTCAGTGTGGGCATTTGTTCCAAATTTTATTATTTCACACAGCGAGGTATTAGACTATGATGATGCAAGTGAAGCTATAATAAAAGCAATTCAGGAGCAATGCGAAAACGGAAATGAAGCTATGACTAAACTAATTGATAATATGGAAGAGTTTATAGAAGATGCAAAACAGGCAGATGGAAGAGGGCATTTTATGAATTCTTATGATGGAGATGAAATAGAGATGTTTGGAAGTAAGGCAACAGCAGAAGATATGTATATTTACAGAATGAACTAAGGAGAAAAATATGAGAGCAAAAAAAGTAATATTATTAGATTTAAACAAAACATTGGCAGAAGAGATAAGTTGTAACTTTAGAACATTTACATATAATGTGGAAGGAGATGTTTACAGTAAGGCATTATCAGATGCAATTTGTAGAGGTTTTGAAATACACTTAGTTACAGCAAGAACAGACAACTATCAAGAGGAAACACTTGCTAAGATTGAAAAAGATTTAGGTTTAAAAATTGATGTTGCAGTATTTAAAAGTTATGCAAACAGATTTAAAAAAGTACACGACTTCAAAAGAGAATATGTTGAAAGACTTTTGATGAGTGGAGAATATGTTGCAGAAGATTTTATTGCAATTGAGAGCAATTTTACAACACAGAGAGAATTTGAAAAACTTGGTATAAAAAGCATCTACACAAGAGTATCTTTCTTACAAATGTTAGCAGAACAAACAGGAGAATAAAATGGCAAAAGAAAAAAATTTTAGTTTCAAAAGTATAGAAAACTTTGATGAACATATTGAAAACAGTATCAAAGGTTATGGAGAGCTAGTACAAGATATTCAGAATTTATCTGAATACTTTGTAGAGCCAAACACAAATGTTTATGATGTAGGGTGTAGCAGTGGAAAGCTAGTTTATGAATTAGCAAAAAAACACAGAAAAGCAAATGTTATTGGTATTGAAAAAGAAGATAATTTTACAAAATCATTAGAGAATAAGAAAAATGCACTATTTAAAAAGATGGATTTCTTTGATGTTGAAAATATGACAAATGCAAGTTTTGTTACATCTGTATTTACAATGCAATTTATTCAACAACACAAAAGATTTAAAGCAATTCAAAAAGTTTATAAATCTATGAACTATGGAGCAGGTTTTATTTTGTGCGAGAAGATGTTAGCAGAAAATTCTAAGTTACAAGACATATTAGCATTTATGTACTACGACCACAAAAGAAACAACTTTACAGATACAGAGATACTTGATAAAGAGTATGATTTAAGACATCAAATGAAACTATACACATTGAATGAAAATATTGAGATGCTAAGAGATGCAGGTTTTAGAAAGATTGAGATATTTTGGAAGAGATACACATTTACAGGTATCTTAGCAATTAAATAATAAGGAGTTTATAATGGCAAAGAAAAATGTAGAAAAAAAAGTTGTAACACTAAAAGTTGCAGATATTAAAACAAATCCAAAAAATGAAAAAGTACACACAGCAGAAAATCTTGCATTGATTAGACAAAGTTTAAATGATATTGGATATGTAACACCAATTATCGTAGATGATGGAAATATGATACTTGCAGGTCACGGAAGATTTGAAGTTATGAAAGAAGATGGAGAAACAGAAATAGAGGTTGTAAAACTTACAGGCTTAAAACAGGTGCAAAAAGACAAGTTTAGAATTTATGATAATCAAACAGCAAGAACAGGACACTATGACAATGAACTACTTGTACAAACAGTAGAAGGAATACTTGGTGCAGATGCAGACTTTAATATTAGCATCTTAAATATTGATGGATTAGTTGAAGGTTTTAGTGAAGATGTACTTAGTTTTGATATGGGCAAGGTAAAAATGACAGACTTTAAAGAACAAAAAAAAGTTTTAATAATTACAACAGATAAGCTAGGAGAGGTTAAACAACTACTTGACAGCAAAAGCATTGAATATGTTGAAGGAATTGACAATGATGATAAATGATGTACCCTTCAAAAGAGCATTAGTTGTAAATCTAGGTACACAAATAGTAAAGCTAGATGAAACAAAAGATGTAATTTATTCAGAAAAAAAATTATCATCATCAAGTAAAAATCCATACTTTAAAAGCTTTACAGGAATGTTTGGCTTTTTAAAGACTTATGGAGAAGCAATAGATTTTATTGTTGTAAATGATGTAAATGTAAGTGGAATAAAATCACTACAAAAAGTTATAGAAGAATACAAAGTTGAGAAAATAGCATTTAGTAAAAAAATTGCAACTTTAAACTATAGTTTTTTTGATAAAAGATATAAAGCAAATTTAACTAAAGAGAAGTTTCTAGCACTTTTAAAAGATATATTGAAAGTAGAAACATATTCAGCAGAAGAGAATGGAGTATTATATGTTTTCATTAAAAAAAGTTGAAATAAGAAATGTACTTGGAGATGTAAACAATCCACGAATACTAAGTGATGATAGATTTAAATTACTAAGATTATCACTAACTAAGTTTGGTTTGTTAAGTCCACTATTTATTACAAGAACAGGTAAATTATTAAGTGGACATCAAAGAACAAAAACACTAAAGGCAATGGGAGAAAAGCATATATATTGCACAGTTGTAGCAGACCTACCAAAAAGTGCAACAAATGCAGTGAACTTTGCATTTAATAAAGAGCTACAAGAAATAGTAAGTGATGAAGAAGCAGAAACAAGCATAAAAGATAAGCAAAATAAACTATTAGAATATCTTGAAAGCCTTGATGATTTAGAAGATAAATTTTACCACTTAAAAAAAACTACACTTATACACAAATCACAAATAATCCAAACACAATTAAAAGATAAAAAATCACAAGGTAATTCAGCATTGCTATATATGAAAGCAAAAGTGATAATACCACTTATTTTAGATGAGAACTATAATATCATAAATGGAAATGCAAGATACCAATATTACAGCACTATGTTTGATGAGATACCTTGTTTGGTTGTTAATGGAATTACAAATGATGTATTCAAATATATCACAGCAAACTATTCACTAAAAGGCAAAGAAGATAACATTAGACTGGAACAAAGAAGGCATCAAGTAGCAAATAGTTTAAGTGGTGTATATTCTAATGTACTTGTAGGAGATGTGTTAGCAGATGGAAGTGAAGCTTTTAGAAGTAAATATATGAGAACACATTACAAAAGAATTTTAGATTTTGGTGCAGGTAATGGAAAACAGACTGTATTTGCAAGACACAAAGGACACGATATAACACTTTTTGAGCCATTTGCTACATCAGGAGAGGGTTTAAACTTTTCACTCAAAGAAACATACCATAGCTTAGAAAATACACTTAGAGAGCTTACAAAAGATGAACCATTTGATTTAGTTGTAGCAAATGCAGTTTTAAATAGTGTACCTTTTGAAGCAGACTTGAAAAAAGTTGTTACATTATTGAAGTTTTTATCAGCAGGTGCAAAAACACTTATTGTAAGTAGTAGAAATATTACATCATTAAAAACAAACAGTGGAAGCAGTACAGCAACAAAGATAGAAGAATTAGGCAGTAAAGCTTTTGTAAGTACAGGTAACAAAACAAAGATACAAAATTTCCACACAACAAATGATATAGAAAATCTATTTGGAAAAGGTGGTAAATTCAAGACTAAGGCACAGTACACATTTTACAGAGTAGATTATCCAAAGTACACAATAAGCAAAGAAGAGCTACTTGATGCAGTAGAGTTTGAATTTGGAATTAGATACAATAATAGGACATTTAACGATATAAGAGATAGAGCAATGATGGTTTTTAGTGAAAGATATGATAGTTTTTTAGAAAAAGGATTAATAAATGAGTAATAAAGAGAAGAAACAGTACCCAACACCTGCACAAAAAAAGAAGATAAAAATTATACTAGAAGTGTTACAAAAAACAGGTGGTAAACATAAAGCACTTGCTTGTAGAACAGCTAACATAAGTAGAACAACTTTAGAGAACTGGATAGAGAAATTTGATACACTAAAACAGGCAATAGAAGATATAAATGAAGAGACACTAGACCTTGCAGAAACAAAGCTAGTACAGGCATTAGGCAATGGAGAGAAGTGGGCAATACAATATATGTTAGACACAAGAGGTAAAGATAGAGGTTACACAACTAGACAAGAACACAAAGTAGATGAAAATGCAAGTCTTAAAGTGGTATATGAGGACTAAAGAGGTGTTACACATTTTACACATTATTAGAAAATGTGTAGAAAAAAGATTGAACAGAATGAACATTTTTACACAAAATAAAAAAAGTACACATTTTAAATTACACATTTTGCACATTTACACAAAAGTAGTTACACATTTTAGAAAAGTTACACATTTTAGGAATTATAGTTGAGAATTAAAAAAGAAACAGTAATAAGCATACCAACAGTATTTAAGTGTTTGAGACAAAAATCAAGATACAAAGTTTTATATGGTGGAAGAGGTGGTGGAAAGTCTTGGGCTATAGCTATGACTTTATTAATTATGGGTACACAAAAGAGGTTGAGAATTTTGTGTACAAGAGAGATGCAAAACTCAATTCAAGATAGTGTACACAAATTACTTAGAGACCAAATTAATGCTTTAGATATGGAAAGCTTTTACACAGTTACTAAAACACAAATTTTAGGCAAGAATGGAACAGAGTTTATATTTAAGGGATTGTTACACGACCCTGCAAAAATTAAATCAACAGAAGGTGTAGATATATGTTGGGTTGAAGAAGCAGAAAAAATCTCACAACAGTCTTGGGATTTTCTAATACCTACAATTAGAAAAAGAGGAAGTGAAATATGGGTATCATTTAATCCATACTTAGAAACAGACCCTACATACAAAAAATTCATCAAAGCACCACCGCCAAACTGTATAGTTAAAAAAGTAAATCACTATGACAATAAGCATTTTCCAAAAGAACTACAGGAAGAAATGGAATATCTTAGAGAGGTGGATTATGATTTATATTTACACATTTGGGAAGGACAATGTAAAACAGCAAGTGATGCACAAATATTTAGAGATAAATTTGTAATAGAAGATTTTAGTATAAACAAAGTTGCAAAAGAAAAAAATGTACAAGATTTAGCATTTTACTATGGGCTTGACTGGGGATTTGCACAAGACCCTACAGCAGTATTGAGATGTTGTGTAATTGGATATGAATTGTATATTGATTATGAAGCAGGAGATACACAAATAGAATTAGATGATACACATAAACTTATAGACAAAATACCAAAAGCAAAAGAACACACAATAAGAGCAGATAGTGCAAGACCTGAAAGTATTAGTTTTGTGAAAAGACAAGGCTATAAAATAGTAGGTGTTGAAAAATGGAGTGGTAGTGTTGAAGATGGAATTGAATTTATAAGAAGCTTCAAAAAAGTACACATACATAGCAGATGCAAAGAAGTAGCAAATGAGTTTGTAAAATATTCATACAAAGTAGATAGGGTTACAGGAGACATTTTACCAATTGTAATTGATGCAAATAATCACTACATAGATGCACTTAGATATGCACTTGCACCAATGATAAAGCAGAAAACAAATATAATGGTAATTCAGAGACCAAACATTTTAGGATAAAGGAAAGTTATGAGAAAAGAAGTTGTAGATAGAATATTAAAAAAGCTAAAGAAAAACAAGAGAGTAAAAGTTACACAAAAAAAGAATATGCAATACATAGGAAATTTTAAGTGTCATAGCAATAGTTTATCTTATGCAATAAAACACAAAAAGAAAGTAAAGTGCATAGTTGGTGGAGTGCAAGTATTTACAGATTGTGTAGTTGCACATTTTATAGTTGAAATGAAAGATGGAATATACATAGACCCTACTTATGGAAATGTATCTGATATGTACGATAGTTTTATAATTGTAGAAAAATATAAGCCTAAAGATTTTCAACCACTAGATGAGCTTATGAATATGAAAAGAACAATATATCATTTGCTTACAAAAGAACAAAAAGAAGAAGAAACAATAAATGATTTTTAATAAACTTGTTAGCATATTGACTACATAACAAGTTTTAGTTATAATAACAACATAAAGGGTAAAAGATGAATAAAAATGAAATGAACTTAATTTTAGATGCAGTAGATAACAAAAATCCTAAAAGAGAATTGAATTATGCTTTTATAGATTTTAGAAATAATTGCATAGTTGCTACAGATACAAAAAAGTTAGTAATTTTACATCTAAGAGAAGATGAGATAGAAAATTGTTTTGGTACACATTATCTACACAAAAGAATACTAAAAGCAATTATAAGTTTTATGAACAAAGAAAAAGAGATGAATTATAAATTTGTAGATAATCACATAATCATAGATGATATGAAAATAAAGCTAGATACTGAATATGTGTATGATGATAAATACAAATTAAATTATCCAAATATGGAACAGGCTACAAATAAAAGATTTGATGATAGTTTTGTAACAGAAAGTTTAATGTTTATAGATTTTGATACTACACATAAAAATACACACATCAATAGTGATATGTTCAAAGCAGTACAAGAATATGGAGATGCAGGAAAATACAAAGTAAGTAGCATTGCACAAAAAGATAAAGTTGTAGGTATGGTAAAGATTGAAGGAATAAAAGAAAATCAATTGAGATTTACAACTGTACTTATGGGAATAGAATATAAGCCACAAGACCCTACACTATTTGACTAAATATGAATTTTACAAAGAGTTTGATATAATCGTTAAAATAAGCTTAAAGAATAGGAAAAAACAAAATGAGTAGCACAGTAAACAATCAACTAGAAAAAATACAAAGAATGAAACATCTTGGAAAAGTTTGTAATGATTTTTACATAGGTTCAGTAAGAGTTATGAATGAGGAATATTTGCCAGTTTGGAAAGGGGAAAATGAACAATCATACCTTACTAGATTAGCAAACACATCATTTACAAATATGTATGCACCAATAGTTGATGGTTTAGTTGGACTTGTAACAGCAAAAGAGCCAAAGATAACAGGCTATGATGAAATGGATATGAACAATGTTGATATGAAACATAGCAGTTTAAGTATGTTTGGTAAAGAGGTTATTAAAAAATCATTGAATGAGGGTATATGTTTTGTTGTAGCAGAGAAAAATGCAAAAGCAAATAGAATTTATCTTAAAACTTACAGCTATAGACATCTATATAATTACATAGTTAAAGATGGAGTTTTGGAGCAGATTGTATTCAAAGATACAGTGGAAGTTGCAGATGGAGAGTTTGGACTTAAAGAAAGAGAAAGATACAAAGTGTTTAGAGTTGGTGGTGGTGCAATATACTATGAAGCAGATAATGGTGGTGGTATAAAAAGTCAAGTAGAATGGAAGAACACACTTAAAGAAGTTCCAGTAGTTGCATTTAAGACAGGAAAAGAATTAAGCCAATATGAGATAGTACCAAAGCTTTATGATATAGCAAAACAAAATCAAGTTCATTTGGGTACATCAAGTTTTATAGCAAATGTATTATCTATTGCAGGAAATCCAATACCAGTATTTTATGGTGCAACAAAAGAAGGAAAAGTTGTAATAGGTGTAAAAGATGCACTTAAATTTGATGATAAGACAAAAGAAGGTTTTGAGTGGGTAGAGATTGAAGGAAAAACAATTGATAAGCTACAGGAAAAACTAAAGAGAGATGCAGATGATATTGATAAACTTACATTTAACCTACTCACAAAGCAAGATAGTAAAACAGTAATTGATGCAGAGAATACACAAAGAAAAAACTCTTCATTTTTAGCAGATATGGCAACAGAGCTAGAAGTTAAAATGAATAGGATAATGCAGTTTGTAGCAGAGTTAGAAAATAAGACATTACCAAAAGATGCAAAGATAGAATACAAAAAAGATTTTGATGCAACAATCGTTGATTTAGAAATTGCACAAAAACTATTACTTGCAGGGGAAATGAGCAGAGAAACTTATTACACAATTTTAAAAACAGGAAGCCTACCTAAAGAATTTACAATAGAAGAAGAGAATGATAGAATAGAAAGCCAAACATCAACAGGAATTGAGGAATAAAATGCTTTACACAGAAGATGAGGTAATAACAGGAGAAATATATTTTGAACAACAGGCTATTAAAGATAGAAGTTTATCAAAATTTAGAAACTTGTTAAATACAATCAAAAATGAGATTGAAGCAGGAACACCAATAAAGAAGATAAAAAAGATTATTGATACAAGTGATATAAATGCAGATATGCAAGATACACTTCAAGAAATGGCAGAACAGCAAATATCAATAATCACAGGAGAGGAAAGCGGTGTAAATTTAGCAGAAGTAGGACTTGCAGGTTACACATTAAAAGAAGCAGTTTCAGCAAAAAAAGAAGGTGTAAAAAAACAAGCACAAAGATTTATGGCAAATGCTAATGAATTGCTAAAAGACAAAGAAGATTTAGCAACACTTGTAAAAGATGAAATGAGTAAGTATGAAAGAGAACTTGAAGCATTTTATAGAACACAAGCAAAACAAGCAAGACAGCAAGGTTATGAGCAAGTAGATAAAAACAACTATAGAAAAATAAGAGGTTGGATAAGCATTACAATTTTAGACAGTAAAACAAGTGCAATATGTTTAAACTATCAAAATAAATTTTATTCAATCAAAGATTATAAGACAAGAGCAGACATACCAAACAAGCCACCACGACACCCTAATTGCAGAAGCATATTAATTACAGTTTGGGAAGGTGTAAATATAACAAAATACAAAGGTCAAAAACTAAGCACATTTTTGAAAAACAATCCAAAAGTTGCACAAGATATAATGGGTCAAAAGAAGTATAGAATTTTTACTACAGGAAAAGCACAAATTAATAGTTTCATAGATGTAAAAGGAAAAAGATTTTACACAAATGAAGAAATAATCCAAAGACTAGGGATTAAAAGTAAAACTAGACTTGACAAAATAGGGGGTAAATAGAAGTATAACGATTATGGATTTATGAAATATACAGGTGCTAGAAATAGCTTACACAAAAAACAATTTATGGAGTTAAATTATGAACGAAGCATTAAGAAAATTATTAGAAGAAATTGCAAAAGCAAATTCAGAGAACAAAGCACAATTAGAAGAACTTGCAAAAGCAGTGGTTAAAGCAGGAGATGATGAGATAGTAAAATTACAAGGTATCAACTTAGATATTATCAAGTCAAGAGATGAGTTTAAGGCAAAAGTAAAAGAAGTTGGAACAGCACTTAATATTGATATTAATACGGAAAGTGTAACAGAAGCAATTGATGCAATTAAATCAAAAACAGGTGTAAAAGAAACAGAAGCACTTGCAGTTAAAGAAAAAGAGATTGAAGCATTAAAAACACAGGTACAATCACTTACACAAAATTTAGAAACTACAAAATCTCAATCACAAGAGCAAATGTTAAAAGTTGTACTTGAAAGAGATTTAGCAATGGTTTTACCTGCACACAAAGCACACGAAGATATGACTAAATATATTGTTGCAGACATTGAGAAAAAAGCACATTTTGAAAATGGTAAGATTTTATTTAAAAATGAAGATGGTACAACTATTAGAATTGATGGAGCAGATGCAACAATTGATGATATGGTTCTACAACAAAAACTAGCAGATAAAAATGGAAGATTTTTTAACAATGAAGTTCAAGATAGTGGTGGAGATGGTGCAAATGGTTCAAACGGAAATGTATCACTTGGTGGAACACCAAAGTTTTAAAAGAAAAAGTATGATATAATTTATGCAATATGAGTTTTTAATGGATTTTAAAACTTTGTAATGAATTGGATTATGAGTTACACATATAGCAAAAAACAAACAAAAAAGGAAAGAAAATGGCATTATTAAAAGATGTATTATTTGACAATAATTGGAGTTCAGCGAGTTTTCAAAATTCATTCGCAGTAAATAAGCTTATGCAAAGTGGTATATTAACACCAATCAAAGGTTCAATCAGACAAGATATTGATGGACTTGATAGTGATAATATGAAATCAATCATTGTTGCAGGTATCATTTCAAGAACATTTGCAGAGCCAAAAGGTATGGATGCAACAGATACTGAATTGACACCAAACGAGCTAGGACAAACAGAGTACAAAGTGAAAACTTTTTATCAAGCATATTCAGAGTTGGAAAGAAGCATACAAGCAGACATTATGCCTATGAGTATTGCAGATGCAAAAACTCACTTAATTAATGTGTATGGTACTTACTGGGCAACTCACTGGAATAAGCTTATGGCTAATATGATTAAAGGTATGGCAACTATTCCTGAAATCACAATTGGAGATGGTTTATCAAACTTTTCAAGACAACTTGTATTAGATGCAAGAAAAATCAAGGGAGATATTGGTTTTGGTAGAATTGGTAAAATGTATATGTCAAGCACAACACTTTATGATATTTTATCAAAAATTGAAGCAGGTACAATTTCAGCAGGTACAATTGTAGAAACTTATGGGCAAAATACAATCGTAGTTGATGGAGTGCAAACAGTTGTACAATCAGATGTACCAACTTATAAATACAATGGTGTTACTGAAATTGAACTTGATGATGATATGGCAGATGGTGTAGTAGGTATTATTGAGCAGGGAGCATTTGGTATTGGAGAAAGAAATCTTAAACAACCACTTGAAACAGTAAGAAATGCACTTGCAGGAAATGGTAGTGGAATTACACAAGTTGTAAGTAGAAAAGCATTTATTTTACACCCTATTGGATTTAACTTTGTTGGTACATTAGGTACAGACTATTCAAAAGTATCAGAGCTAACTTATGCAGAGTTACAAGGTGGTGGATTATATGAAGTTGCAAATGATGTAAAAGCAACAAATATCACAATCTTAAAGGTTAAAATAGGAGCTTAATAGCTTCTATTTGACTTAAATAAAAAAGGAAAATAAGATGGCAAAATCAGAAGTAGTAGTAGCACTTTTAGAAAAAGCAGTAGAACTTGCAAAAACAAACAATGATGTTGATTTAGCAGATGGTATTGAAATGCTAGAAGCACTTGGAGAAGATGCAGATGGCAGAACACAAGAGTATAAAGACTTAAAAGAAGTTGTTTCAAACATTGAGAATGGACTTAATGGAGATGGTAGTGAAATTGAAGATGAAGAAGAGAAGGCAAGACTTGAAGCAGAAGCACAAGAGAAAGCTAGATTAGAAGCAGAAGCAAATGGAGCTAAAAATGAAACAGTGCAAACGGAAAAGAAAAAGTACAATCTATTTGGAATTAAGCAAATTGGTAGTTTATGGTATAGCGAAAAAGACAACTACAAAACAGGATTTAAAACTGTAGAAGAATGTGCAATTAAGCATAATAGCAAGTAGTAGCAAATGATACCTTTTACAGCATACACAGAAGAAGCATTTGAAACAGCTACAAGTTATCTATCAGTTGAAGAAGCAGATGGAATAATAAGCAATCAAAATGAAAGTGAAACTTGGGATGATTATGATGTACCAACAAAAGAAGCACTTTTAATTCAAGCAAGTTTGGCGGTTGATGGTGCGTATAACTATCAAGGTGTAAAAGTATCAAATGCACAGTTTTTAAAGTTTCCACGAAAAGAGTTGGAAGATGAAGAGGTTTCAAAAGTCTTACCATTGACATTAAAATTTGCAGTAACAACATTATGTTTAAGCTATAGTAACGATAGAGCATTTAGGAACATTACCAAAGATGGAATATCAAAACTTGCAATGGAGTTTAAAGAGATTGAAGATGATATAGGTGCAGATGTACTTGTATTTTTGAAGCCACTTAAAGCAACAACACTAAAAATAGAAGGTTAGAGATGAATATAAATGCTTTGATTAGAAAGTATGGTACTAAAGTAGAAATTGACACAATTGAAAAAGATGTGTTTTTTGATACACAAAAATCATCAAGATATAAGAAAAGTAAACTTTATTCATCTTTTAACACTAAGGTAATACTAACAAAAGAAATAATTAATGCAGATGCGACAATTGTTGTAGATGGTAAGAATTTCTTAGTTATAGAAACAATAGACAGTCCATCACGAAATGGTAAAATAGTGTACAGTGAAACAGGTATATTTGAAGATGATTTTATTCACGATATAAAGTTTTACACACAATCATCAGAAATGAAAGGTTGTAACTTACCTTCAAAATCAGATTTACCATACAGTGAGTACAAAGCAAGAATAAGAACTGAAAAGCCAAATGACTATTTGCAATTTGCTTTGCAGGGTGCAAAAGTACCAACTCACAAAATAACGATAATGTATCAAGATGGAATTAACACAAGTGATTTAATCATTTGGGGAGATAGAAAGTTTGAGATATTGTCAAGTGAGAATATAGATGAGCAAAATGTATTTTTAGAGATGAGTTGTATTGAGGTATTAAATGCCTAAGATAGAATTTGACTTTGAAGAATTAGCAAGAGATACACTTAATGAAATAGGTGGAATTTTGGTAGAACAGGCACAGGGCAATATGGATAAAGTATCTTTTGGAAGAGCTTATATTATTGGTGGAAAAGTACACATAGCAAGTAAGGGTGGAGACACAGCTAACAATCTAAGTGGAGCATTACACGATAGTATAAGATATGAAGTAAAAGGTAGAAATATGGAGTTTGGAGCAGGAGATAGTGAAATTGATTATGCTAAATTTCTTGAAGGCGGTACAGGCAAGATGGAAAGCAGACCAAATTACACAAAATCTATAATTCAGAATGAAGCAAAAATCAATGCTAAAGTGCAGGACTTGTTCATAAAAGGTTTAAGGTATAAAGTATGATAGATTTACTACAGAAGCACATAAAAACAAATATTGCACAATACACTCATCTATTTAATATAGAAACACAAAGCATTACAGCTACATTAAATAGCAACATCATATCAAATACAGGTTTGAGTGATGGAGAATGGACTTTGAGTGGTGCAGTAGATGGAGTGGCAAGTAAAGGTGTAATAAATAGCACTTACGAATTTGAAGGTGGGCAAGTAAATGTAGATAACTTTTTAGGTAAAGATAATTTACAAATGGATTTAATTGCACAAAAAGTAAATGTTGGAACAGCAATAGCAAGAGATGTAGTTTTACAAATGGTAAAAGATAAAAAAGTTGGAAATTGCATTATTGTATATTCAGATACAGCAAGGAATATTAGTAAATCAAGTCCATCAAAAATAAGTGAAAACACAGCAGTAAATGTACTTTATACTATAGGTGTTTTGTTTAAAATAGAAGCAACTCAAATGGAAAGCATTGGTTGCACAAATACAGATATTGTTTTTATTAGAAGTGTACTTGGTATAGGAAAAGATACAGGAACACTAATAAAATTTGAGAATGTTAAGAGTAGATTTTTTGCAGGTAACGATTATTGCGTAGAGTTTGAATTTAGCTATGAGGATATTATGGAATTAGATGATACAATTATAGATAGGTTGAAACACTATGATGCAGAGTTTACAAACTTAACCACAAAATAAAGGAAATCAAAAATGAAAATATGTAGCCAATGCAGAAAAGAAAAAAGATTAGAAAACTTTAGAAAGAGAAGTGATAGGGATTGTTATAGAAGTAACTGTAAGAATTGCGAAAAAATAGAATACAATAACTTTATGAAAACTAAAGAAGGAGTAATTTTAAGAATATACACATCTCAAAAAGGAAGTAGTAAAAAAAGAAATATGCAGAAGCCAACATATACAAAGAATTGGTTTAAAAAATGGATGATGAGTAATCCAAAATTTCACAGATTGTATGATATTTGGGTAGTAAGTGGATACAAAAAAGAATACAAGCCATCAGTAGATAGAATTGATGATAATTTGGGTTATACAGAATATAATATACAACTTGTAGATTGGAATGAAAATCTAATCAAGGGTTTAAAATCAAGAAAAAAGGATAAATAATGGGAAATGCAGACCTTCAAGCACCTATAATTAATGTGCAAGTTATGGCAGGAGATAGTAAGGCAGGATTTGGAGAACAAAGAATACTTATTATCGCACAAGGAAGCGGAACAAACACACCTAAACAACTTATTGAAGATATACAAAAAAATGAAGTTGTTGAATTATGTGGAGAAGGAAGTTTAGCTACAAGAGCTTATAGTAGAGTAAGAGATTTCAATAGAGCAAATGAAATTGATATTATCACTTTACAAGAGCCAGTAGATGGACTGAAAGCACAAGGTGGATTTAAAATTACAGGAACAGCAGGAGAAAGTAAAACTTTAAACATTAAAGTTGGAGATGATACTTTTTTAGTAAGCTTAGTTGTAACAAAAGACCAAACAGCAGAAAATATTGCAGTATCAGTGAAAGATGCTATCAATGCAAAAGATTATCCATTTACAGCAAGTATTGATGGAACAGATGCAACATTAGTATTAATTGATTTTGATATTAAGGGAGAAGTTGCAAATGGTATTACAGTAGTTGCAAAAGATAGAATTTTAGGACTTACTTTTACATCAGTACCTTTTACAGGTGGTGCAGGTGCTTATGATAATGAAGGAATGTTTGATGGATTATCTAAAAGATACCAAACAGTATTATTTGATAGAGCTACTAATTTTGATTTAGTTGAAACTTGGTTACAGTCAAGAATTAATATGTCAAACACTGTAAAAGGTGGACAGGGTATTACTATGATGAATGGTACATATTCAGAAGTTAAAGATTTTTGTAATAATAGAAATTCACAATCAATTACAGTAATTGGAAATGTAGATACAATGAAGTTTAATGCACTACCAATTTTAGCAGTTGCAGAAGTTGGAGCAATTAGAGCATTAAGACTTACAGATGGTGCAATTATCGGAAGTTATGTTTTAGATGCAGTTGAAGCTTATGGTGGTATCAATAAATCATCACTACCATATCACAACACACCATTAAGCTATGACGACCCTATTAACAAAATTGAAATTGAAGAAGTGCAAGATTTGAATGATGCAGGTGTTACACTTTTTATTCCTGCAACAGTAGGTGTAGTTTTAGGTAGTGTAAAAACACTTTATAAATACGACCTTTCAGGAATTGAAGATAAAACATTTAGATACCTAAATGCAATGGACACTTCTTTAGCAATTCAAGAGTACCTTTATGCAAATTCACAAAAAAAGTTCGGACAAACAAGAGCTACAGGTGGAGATTTAGTTGAAGGTGTATCAATGACAAATGAATTATCAGTAAAAGCTTATATAGTTTCACTTTATTCAGATTTAGTTGATATGGCACTTGCACAAGGTGGAGCAGAAGCAATAAAAGCATTTAAGAAAAATCTAACAGTTACTTTAGATAGTGCAAGTGGAACTTATAGTGTTTATGCACCAACACCAATAGTATCTCAATTTAGAGGTATGAATATGACAGTAGCAATTAGCTATGATATTGAAAGCTAAGGAGTAAGATTATGGCACAAACAGTTAATTATTCAGTACAGGTTAATGGGTCAGCAATAGCAATAGTTGGAAAAGTAAAGTTTAAAAAAGGCTATCCAAAAGTAAACACAAAAACAGCTTCAATAGGAGACCAAATTGTACCTTATGAAGATGTTGATTATACAGAAGCAATGGGAACAGTAACAATAAAGCTACCAAACACAGCTAAAAATCAAGGTTTTGTTTCAGATTGGCAAGAAAATAGAGGGAAAAATGCTTTGCACTTAACTGATAAATCATCAGGAGAAGTTGTTATCTTTAAACAACAATCAATATCAGAAGATGTAGAGTTTGAAGGCGAAGATTTTGATGTAGTATTTACAGGCGGACAAGGAGTGTAACAACTCTTTGTTCTAATATTTTAATAATAAGGATAACAAAATGGCAAGAAAAGTTTATGATTTAGTTGATGGGGTACAAGTATATGATAAAGATGCAGGAGATTATGTTTTATCAAAAGAATTAATCATTGATTACAAAGGTCAAAAAGGTAACACATTTGTAAGAAGTTTACAAGATAGAATATTTAAATATTTTAATGATTTACCAAAATCAGAAGCAAAAGAAGAAAAAAAAGATAAAGATGATGATGATTTAACAGCAGATGCAATTATTGGTATTGTAAGTATAAGTGGAAACAGTGCAGACTTGTATGATGCGATTATCAATTCACTAAAATCATTTGGAGAAATTGGTGGTAAAAAATGTACATCAGAAATGCTAGATGGATTAAGTGAAGATGATAACGATTTAATATACGAAAAGGTAATTGAAGATTTTTTGTCAAAAAAGGTTATCCAACGAATGAAGAGTATGAGCAAATAGCATTCGATATATGTTATTTTATGCAAGGTGGAGTGCAATATGAATACCTTATTGAAGAGATAGATATATTCAAATTCCAAAATTTAAAAAAGATGGTTAATAAATTGAGCAGAGAGCAAAAAAGAGAACTCAACAAAAAGTAACCATCTTTTTGTTATACTATTTAAGAATAATATAATAAAGAGATGATACAGGAGATTTAAGAATGGCATTTGATTATAGTGTGAATTTCACAGCAGTAGATAAAATAAGTAAAAAGATAGATGCTATAAACTCAAAGATGAGCAGAATGAAAAATAAAGCAAGTCAAGCTTCATCAGGAATACAAGAAAAATTAGGAAACTTAACACTAACTAGCACCTTCAAACTAAAAACTCAACAGGCACTACAAAAAGTAAAACAATTAAAGCAAAAAATATCAGAAGCAAAAGAAGATATACAAAACATAGGAGCAAAAGCAGGAGCAGGTGGACTTGCAGTTTTGTATGGATTAAGCAGAACAGTACAAGCTTATCAAGATGTAGCAAGGGCAAAAGGGGAAATAGCTTCATTGGGAATAAATGATGAAGGAATAAAATCAATAACAGATGAAGCAATTAAATTTAGCAATACTTGGGCAGGAACAGGAACAAGCGATTTTATAAGAGCTTCATACGATATTAAATCAGGTATAGCAAGTTTATCAGATATAGATGTTGGTAAGTTCACAGCAATAGCAGGTATGACAGCACAAGCTACAAAATCAACAACAGAAGAAATGACAAAACTATTTGCACTTGGACACGGAATTTATAGAGAGCAATTTGGAACAGATATTGAATTTGGAGAAAAGTTCAGTAGTGCAATATCAGGAGCAGTACAAGCATTTAGAACAGATGGTAGCGATTTGGTAAGTGGATTATCAACATTGGGTGCAACAGCAACAAAAATGGGTGTTTCATTAGAGGAGCAGTTATCTGTATTGGGTATGTCAAAAAGTGCATTTAATAGTGCAAGTGAAGGTGCAACATCATATAGAGCATTTTTAACAGGAGCAATAAAAGCAAATGAAGAATTTGGTGGAGAACTAACAGATAAAGTTACAGGTAAACTTTTACCAATGGCGGATATGTTAGAAAAAGTAAAAGCAAAAATTACAGGTATGGGATTATCAATGCAGAGTGCAAAAGCAAGTGAGCTTATGCAGAAATGGTTTGGTAGTGTTGAAGCAGTTAAAATGATAAATGCAACAATAGATAAAACAGATGAATTGAGAACAGCACAAACAAAACTTAGAGAAGGTATGGAAAGAGGAACGGAACTTACACTACAAATGGCAAAAGCTATGCAAGAAGGTAAAGAATTTGAACTAATGAGCCAACAGGTAACAAATGCAAGTATGGCAATAGGTGCAATATTTGCACCAGTTGCATTACAGATAGGTGGATTAATAGGAAGAATAACTTTATCAATACAAGAGTTCACAAAAGAAAATCCAAAACTTGCAAAAGTATTAGGATATACAGTTGCAGTATTAGCAACAATGGGAGTTGTAGCAGGTTTTGTAGCAGTAGCAATGTGGGCGGTATCATTACCAATATTAGCAATAGTAGGAGCAGTAGCATTGGTTGTAGTTGCATTAGTTGCATTGTATGTTTATTGGGAAGATATAACAGCATTTTTTATATCAAGTTGGAATAGAGTATATAATTATTTTGCAGAAGTATGGAACAATATTAAAATTGGGTTTTCAGAAGGATTATCTTTTATATCTGAAATGTGGCAACAGGCAATGTCATTTATATTTGGAGAAAATCAATTCCAAACTTGGGGAGATGCAGTAAAAGGTGTGTTTGATATGCTAACAGCACCAATAAGATTAGTTATTAGTTTGATAGATAGTTTTATGAGTAAATTTGAGATATATAATCAAGCAAAAGCAAAAGTAACAGATATTGCAAATAGTGCAGGAGATGCAGTTGAAAGTGGTTGGAATAATACAAAGAACTTTTTTGGTTTTGGAGATGAAGAACAGGTTGCAAAAACAGATAGTGGAATAAACACTATGCCTAAAAATCAATCAGTAATAGAAGTTAAGGTAACAGCAGAAAAAGGCACAACAGCAGATACAACAGCGAAAAGTACAGGTGCAGTAAATCTAAGAAACAAAAGAGGATAAAATGGCAAAAACACTACTTGTAAGCAAAATAGATAACATAGAGATTATGCAAGATGGAGATAGTGTTCTAACATCTGAAAATAAAAGCCACGAAAGCACAAAAGTTGTATTTGATGCAAGTGCAGAAACTAGCAAAGAAAGAGGAACAACAAAAACTGTAGATTTAGGTAAAGGTTCAGAGAAGCATAGTTTGAAGTTTTATGTACTTGACAGAAATCAAAATGATGCAATTTTGCACATAATAAGAGATTTGAGAACTTGTGTAATTACTGATAAGTACAAAGGTAAATTAACAGTTTATATTGATAGATACAAGATAACAGATAGTGATAAACATTTTGGTAAAACAGTATTTGAAATAGAATGTACAGTACAAGATGTAGAATACGCACCAACAGTAAACTACACAGCAAAATTAAAAAGTCAAGTTGCACAAATGGAATTGGAAATTGCAGAAAAAGTAAAAGAAATTGCAGAAAACGAAATAACAACAGTTGAAACTATTGTAGATGTTGCAACAGGTGCAGAAAATTTTGTAGATGATGTTATGAACACAATACAAAGCGGAATAAACGATATAGTCAGTTTGCAATCAGATGTACTAGATGCTTACAGTGGTGTAATGTCAAGGGTAAATAAGCTAAAGAGAATGGGAGAAACACTAAAAAATATAACAAAGTTTCCGCAAGATTTTATAGATTTAGTTATAGGTGCTACAAATGATAATAAAAAAACAAATGCACCAATATATGAAACTTTAGTAAGAGGTGTGGGGATAAGTAAAATCAATATAGATACTTTATCACAAATAGAATATATAGATGCAATGAAGCAGGAAAAAGCAAATCAGTTGAATAATTTAGTTGCATCAACAGCAGAAATTAAAAAAGCATTGAGTGATGATTTTGGTTCACAGCAAACATTTGAAACACATATAGAAATAGCATTAGAAAGACTTGCATATATTGGCTACAGCTATGAAGAAGTAGTTGATAAGCAACAGCTATTAAAAGCTTATGCAAATACACAAAAATATAGAAGTATGATTGAAATAGATATAACAACAACAAAGCCATTGACTGAAATAGTTTTTAATCTATATGGTAATTTAGATAATTATGATGAAATAGAAAAAATGAATGGATTTAAAGATAATGATATTGTTTATGGAACAGTAAAGGTTTATGAATGAAATTAGTAATAAATTCAGAATATGTAGCACTAGATGAAGTAAGTGCTACAATGAGCATACAAGACATAGCAAGGCAATTTACATTAGTAGATATATCAAGCACTCAAAAATATTTTAAAGGAGATGTAGTAGAGATATATGATAATAGTGATGTATTGCAAATAAAAGCAGAAATAGAATATGTTAAAGCTACAGGAGATGATAAAACAAGTGAGTTTATTTATGCAGGTAGAAACAATGCAAAATATATTGTTGATTGCTATGCAGACAAAACAATTCAATTTACAGAAAATCAAAAACTAAATACTGTATTAGATGAAATAGCAAAAGGATTTGGATTAAAAATAACAGGAGATGCACAGTTACCAAAGAATGAAATAAAAACTATTTTAATTGGAGATAATATCGGAGAAGCATTTGTAGAAATAGTACATAGTGCAGGACAAATAATAACAAGTGATGCAATAGGAAATATAGTAATACAAGATAAAGCAGATGTTGAAAAAGATATAATATTTGAATATGGTAAAAATGTTAGAAAAAGAAATTTTATTGAAGATACAACAGAAGTATATGATAAATATGTAGTAGTGTCTCAAAGCAACTATTTAATAAAACAAAGTCAAGATACAAATATACAGGGAAGCTATGGAAGCGGAAAATTTGTAAAAGTAATGCTATCAAAACATACACTAACTGAAACAGAATGTGAAAAACTAGCAGAGATAGAATTTAAGAAAGACACAAAAAACTCTTTTGATTATTCAATAGTAACAGATGAGACAGACTTGATTTTAAATGCGAAATATACAGTAATTGATAAAGCAATAGGATTAAATGAAGTTATGAAGTTAAGAACTATCGAAATGACAAAATCAACAAAAATAGATGAAGTAAGAATTTACTTAGAGAAAATATTATGATTAGATTTGGAATAATAAAAAAAACATTGAAGCCTTTTTTGGTTAGAATTTTAGGACTTGGCGGAGTTACAGAAAATAGGTTTATAAGTCCAAAAGGTTTATTTAGTAAGCCATTAAATGAAAAGGCATTAATTATAAATTTATCAAGTGGAACAAATCAAGATGTAGCAATGGCACTTCAAAAAGATATATCATTAGAAGATGGAGATGTATATTTAACAGATGATAAAAGTTTTATACATTATCATTATGCTACAGGAGATATAACTATGCAAACAAAGAAGTTAAAAGTTTTAACAGATGAAACAGAGCATACAACAAAAAAGTACACATTAAATACAGATGAATATACACTTAATTCAAAATCTACAAATTTATTAAGTGAAACAACAGAAATTGGTGGAAGTGTTACAAATAATGGAACACCTATAGATGATACACATAAACATACTCAAACAGCAGGAGATGATTATGGTGCAGGTGGAATTACTACACCACCAAATAGCTAGGAGCAAAAGATGGATTTTTTATTAAGCGATAACTTAGATTTAAAAGTTGAAGATGGTATAATTGGAGAACAAGCAGATGGAGAAACAACACTATTGACAGCTTTTTTTACAGATAAAAGAGTGAATGAGCAGAGAGGGTATTGGATTGATATTAAGTCAAGTGAAATATGGACATACGACCAAAGCAGATTAACAGATGAAATGGCTAGAAATTTGAGAGAAACAGCAAAACAAATAGCAGATGAGTTGGTAGATGAAAGTTTATACACAAAGATTGATACAGATGCTTACATAAGTGATGGACTAATGACACTTCATATTATGTGTTATGATAAAAAACAAATAGTTGTAGATAGAAAATTCGCAATATAAGGGGTGGGTATGAACGAGATATTAAATAAGCTAAAGGTTGATTTTCAATACTTAACAGGTTTTGTATATAAAGGTATGATAGCTTCAATTGGAGCAGGTTTTGCTTCAAGATTAGCAGAGTTTGCAAGTAAGTTGAGTTTCATTGAAAGAAATGCTTTTATATCTACAGCAGATAAAGAGTATTTGTATTTGCAAACAGGAAATTTATTGCCACCAAATGGAGCAGAAACAGCAGAAGGTTACGCAGTATTTTATGGAGATAGTGGTGCAATAATTCCAAAAGCGACACAGCTAAAAGATGACAAAGGAACTTTTGTAACATTAGCAGAAGCAACAATAAGCACAACAACACTAAGTGGAAATATTACAGTAGAAGATGGAATAGCAACTTTAATATATCCATCTCACGAAATAACAAATTGCAGTGGAACAGCAAATGGAGCTTATGTAGATATAACAGTAATAGATGCAAACACAATACAATTTACAGCAGGAAGTTTAGTAGATGGAGAAGCAGTAATTGTTAAAACTAAAAATACAGCAACAGTGCCTATAGTTTCAGAAGATAGTGGAGAAGTTGGAAATAGAAATTTAAATGATGTTTTAAAGCTTAAAATAACTATTGATGGGGTTGATAAAGAAGTAGGTGTTATATTGGTTTCAGGCGGAAAAGATGAGGAAGATGTGGAGAGCTACAGAGTAAGAGTTCAAGATTTTATAAGAAATCCACAAAGTCCATTTAATGATAATAATATTAAATATGTAACAAAAAAAAGTGTAAGCACATTAAAATATGTATGGGTTGAAAGTCCAATAGAAGGAGAAGTGCAAGTAGTAGCACTAAATGAAAATTATGGATTAACAACAGGAGAAGCAGATGCAATAAAAATTGCAGTCAAAGCAATAGCACCTGCACAAATGGACACAACAGTAATAAGTGCAGTTTTACCTACAGTTCAAAGTGTACAAGTTGTGATAGCAGACTTATATCCTGCAAGTGAAGGTTTGCAAAATGAAGTAGAAAAAAACATTAGATATATTTATGAAACAGATATGTATGAAAAAGGAATATCATCATCACTTTTAGAAGCAACGATATATAAAACTACAAGTGGAGCAGAAAAAGTTGAAAGTTTTACATTGGTAAGTGGAAGCACAGTTGCTACAGATAATACATTTTTCAAGTACACAGGTACAACATTTGAATAGGATAATATTATGAGTTTATGGTTTAACAGAGAAGGTCAAGATGAAATTTTATTAAAATATTTACCAAAAGGAAAAGTGTATAAACAGGCACATATTAAAGGAAGTAATTTTAATAAAATCATAAAGTGGATAGCAAGTGGTTTTACTTGGTTGGTAGATAAATATAATCAAACTTTCAAGGGATTGTATATTTGTGAAAGTGGATATTTGATAGAAGGTTTTAAAAAAGATTATGGAATACCAAACAGTGTATTTTATAATGCAGATGAAATTGAGCATAGAAAAGATATATTTGCATTAAAATATCTAATGAAAGGAAATACAGAATGGCACTTTAGAGCAATAGCAAATTTATATGGTTATGATGTAGATGTGTATAGTGGTAAAAGCTATTTCAAACAACATAGAATACCAAATAAAATACCACATAAATTATATGGGGATATTGAAAACATAAATAATATAATAGTGATAGTATTTTATAATAAAGAGGTTTTACCTTTACCGCACACAATTCCACACAGGCTAGGGAGCGGATTAAAAATATCAAAAGTTAAAAAGATATTTGATATAATGAAACAATCTCAAATTAAAATAATGTACAAAGACCCTACATTTACTTTAGTGACAGAGAATGTAACAGATTATATGCCTATAAGCATACCACATACACTAGGAAGTCAAGAAAAGATAACAACTGTATATGATGAGCAGGTAAATAATGAAAGAATAAAATTTTGTGTAAATCAATAAGGAGATTTAAATGTTAAATTACGGAACAAAAATAGATAACAATGAAACGAGTGCAGGAGTTGTAGTAGCAAAAGAATACAACTCAATTATGAGTGAGCAGAAAAATACAGTATTGCCATTTTTGGGGCTAGATGAACTAGACAATAAACAGCAAGTAAAAGCAATAGATATTGCAAGTAAAGCTATGTATTATTCAGATACAGGAACAGCAAATAGTATTATATTGTCAAGAGGTGCAACAACAGAAACAATAGAAACACTATTTGAGGGAATGGTAATAATGTTCACACCTGCAAATATAAACACAGGTGCAACAACAATAAAAATAAAAACACTTGATGCAAAGCCTTTATATTATGATGGTTCAGAATTAACAGCAGGTTTTTTAAGTTCAGAAAAAACATATACAGCAGTTTATTCAGTTGCGAATGGAAGATTTAATATACAAAAAAACTTTTCAGCAGGAGCAGAAGGTGGTGGAGTTTTAAATAATGCTTTTTCTAAGCCAGTAACAAAAGCACCATTATTTCAAAAGGTAAATGCTTCAACAATAAAAGTTCCTAGTGCTACAAGTATTGTAGTTGATGGAGAAACTGTAACATTGGAAACAGATACAAACTTGTCTTTAGATACAAACCTTGATACAGGTATAAAAACAGCAGGTACTGATTATTATGTTTATGTAAAAACTGATGGAACATTGTATTTAAGTAGTGATAATAATACAGGCTTAGGAAGAGTTATTGGTGGTTTTCATTATGGACTTGTAGGAGAAGCAGAAGTATCTACAGGCAGTAAAACTGAAACAATAATGACAGAGATAAGAGGTATAAATAAAAATTCATTTTGGGATTTAACTTGGCTACCTGCAAATGGAGATGCAAGAGGTATGCACTATAAGTTTGGAATATGGGTTGATATTTACCAAACAGATGAAGATTATGGAATTAGAGGATATTCTAAGGCAGGTGGAAAAATTGCAGGTGGAACAACTGATTATGGAAGAGGAATACCAAAAATACCATTAGTATTTGGTGGAGATGGAACTTTAACATACGGAAAATATACTTGGTTTCAGGCAAGTGAAGTTGGAAAAGCATTTAAGAAAAGACTTTTAAAATATGAAGAATTTATTGCATTTGCTTATGGAGTAGATGAAGGGAAATCATCATCAACTAATGGATATGAAACAACAGCAGGACAAATAGAGCATTATCCAAATTTAACAAGTGCAACAGGAATGGAACAGGCAACAGGTGTTCAGTGGGTTTGGGGTGCAGATTTTGGAACTTCATCATCAGGAAGTTATAATAATATTACAGATGGAAGAGGTAGTGTATATACAAACGCAAATCCAGTGCGTTTGGGTGGCAGCCGTGGCAGTGGCGTGGATGCAGGTTCTCGTTGTTCGGATTGGAGCTATTCTCTTTCGAGTTCGGGTTGGTCTGTTGGTTCTCGTTTCGCTTGTGACCACTTGATACTTGACTAACGAACGGAAGTGAGTGGAGAAATGCAAAAAAGACAATCTGAAGGCGGTTTAGTTATCATAGAAAAATATGATAAGTTTCTAAGCTATATATATCCACGACTTCAAGAGATACCACGAAAACACGGAATACTGAAAGAAAAAACAATTCTTTTAGTATTTCAACAGGCAGAACTAATATATAGACTTATAAAAACAAAGCCAATCAATAAAACAAAACTTTATGATTTAGATGCAGGACTTGCAACAGTTAGACATCATCTAAGATTTTTAGCAGAAACAAGAAATGTAACAGTAGTTTTTGATAAAGAAAGTGGAAAGTCAATAAGAAAAGAAGGTAAGTTTTTATTAGATAAAAAAGCACATACTACAGCATCAATTTTAATAGCAGAAGTTGGAAAAATAGTAGGCACAATGATGAAAGATAGCAAATAGAAAATAATCTATATTTGTTTATTTTTAAATTTTATTGGTATAATAATAAATAGGGCAAGTAAGACAGCAGTGATTTACTAAAGAAAGGTATAAAATGACAAAAGAAAGATTAGAAGAGCTTTTTGAATATGATAAAAGTACAGGAAATTTTATAAGAAAATGTACGACTTCAAGCAATGCTAAAAAACACACAATAGCAGGATATAAAACAAAAGAAGGATATATAAAAATATCAATTGATGGAAAAAAATATCTTGCACATCGTTTGGTTTGGCTTTATGTATATGGATATATGCCAAAACAGATAGACCATATAGACCACAATAGAGCAAATAACACAATATGTAATTTGAGAGATACTACACAAAAAGAAAATTGTAAAAATTCATCATTACGAAAAGATAATACAACAGGCATAAGTGGAGTGTATTTTGATAAAAAAAGAAAATTATTTAAAGTTCAAATTTCAAAAGGAAATAAAGATTTATTTTTTGGAAGATACAAAAGTTTTAAAGAAGCAGTAAAAGTAAGAAATAGTGCTTACTTTGAGTTAGAATATCATAAAAATCACGGAAAAAATTTATAAAACAGGAGTTAGAATATGCAAAATTTAATTACAGTACCAATGGTTGATGTTATATCAGAAATGACAGGAAGAACAGTAGTTATGAAAGATACAAGTTATGTATTTTTTGATACAAAAGAAGTAGTAGATGATGAAACTATGAATGAAGCAGTTTTATTGAAAAAACAAAAAGAAGATAAGCTTAACTTTGAAAAAAGTAAAGAAATAGGAGAAATTTACACATTGAACAATGTTGATTATGTTGTTTCTTTTATGAAAAATGATGCAGATGGAATGATGCAGGTAAGTATGGCTTTCCAACTAGGACTTACAGAAACAATTATAAACTTTGAAAATGGAACAAAGATGCCTATTAAAAGCACAGAGTTTGAAGAGTTTGCACTTTGGTTTGTTGGTAAAAGAAATAGCTATTTTGTTTAGGTAAGAATAATGAAAATAATAAAAAAGACAGGATTTAAAGAATATGGTAAAGAGAATAGAAAATATAGATTAGCAATATTTGAATGTGAAATATGTGGAAATATTGTTGAGGTTAATTTTGATTATGGGAAAAAGCAAAAGTCTTGTGGTTGTTTATTTCATAAAGATAGCTTGAAAAAATCAAAATACAATTGGCTTTATTCAAGATTTAGAGATATGAAGAAAAGATGCTACGATAAAAATTGTGATGCCTATAAAAATTATGGAAAAAGAGGAATTAAAGTTTGTAGTGAATGGAAAAATAATTATAATGCTTTTAAAAAATGGGCATTAAAAAATGGTGCAAAAAAGCACTTAGAAATAGAAAGAATTGATAATGACAAGGATTATGAGCCAAATAATTGTAAATTTGCAACAAAGCAAGAAAATACGCAAAATAGAAGAACTACAAAGTTAAGTTTTGATGCAATAAGAGATGCAAAAAAACTTATAAAAGATGGGTATTCAATTAGAAGTGTATCAAAGCTTTTTGGTGTTTGTCATACTACAATGGCAAGGGCAATTAAAAAAAAGACTTGGAGCAATTATAATGATTAATTTTCATACTGGAATAAAAATTAAGCCATTATTTAATAATAGGTTTGAATTATTGGAGAGTTGGCAATGTAAAAATGTAAAGGTGCCAAAAGGATTTGTTACAGATGGGGCTACAATTCCTCGTATTTTTTGGTCGTTTATTCCACCATTCAAGCCAAAATTTTTACCTGCAATAATTATACACGACTATCTGTGCGATAAAGAAATGTATAAATTAGCAGATGATTTATTTGAAGAAGTATTGTTTGATATAGAAATTTCTTGGAAAACAAAAGCAATGGTTAAGGCAGTAAGGCTTTATCATAAGATAAAATATTAAAGGAACTGGTTTGGATAAAGTTTTAGCAGTAGTTAAAGAAACAAGATTGTTTTTAACTTTTATGGGTACAACAGGAATTGTATCGGCTTTTAAATGGGATATTGTAATGGGTTATGTTTACACATACAATATACACTTAGGTGTAATTACATTAGTAGGAATATATGTAAATCATAAGTTGAGCAATAATAGGCACAGCAGAACAGAAAAAGTACAATCAGAGTTGCAACAGCAGATAAAAGACATTGTACTTGAAAACACAAAAGACCAAATAAGAGCAGAGATAAGACAGGCTTACAAAGACTACAAGGAGATAGATGAAATAGACTTTGAAACAAGCATAAAGTATCTTAGAGATTTGAATAAAAAAAGAGTTGAGTTGCAAATAAATTCATATACAGATGATATGATGAATAGTTTGTTGAGTAAGATAAAAATAAAGTAAAAAGGAAAAATATGAAAAATTGGAAGTCTTTATTATCTTGGTTTCTATTTATGGTAGCATATAATTACACATTATACACAGGAAAAGAAGAACCTATTGTTTACACAGCAGGATTATTTGCAGTTTTTATGTCTTTTGCTATGATGTTTAGAAGTGAATTTACATCAGATATGATAGCAAAGCTAATTGATAACATAAAGTTAGGAAAGTAAAAGCATATATTTACCAACAATTTGTTATAATATACCAATAAAGGATTAGAGATGATAACACAAAAGTATGTAAAAAGTATTTTAAATTATGATAAAGAAACAGGAATATTTACTTGGAAAGTAGCGAAGGGAAGTCGTGGAAAAATTGGTAATATTGCAGGTAATGTAAAAAAAGATAGTGGTCGCATAGTTATAGTTATAGATAAAAAGAATTATAAGGCACATAGACTTGCTTGGCTATATGAATATGGCTATATGCCAAAAGAACACATAGACCATAAAAATCATAATACATTAGATAATAGTATTAAAAATCTAAGGTTAGTAACACATCAGGTAAATATGAAAAACAGAAGCATACCAAAACATAATACAAGTGGTGTTATGGGTGTATGTTGGAGTGAAAAAAGAAATAGATGGTATGCACAAATAGCACTAGATAGAAAAAATAAATTCTTAGGATATTTTACAGATTTTTCAGATGCAGTAAATGCAAGAAAAAATGCAGAAGTCTTATATGGTTATTACAAAAATCACGGAGCAGAAAATGTTTAGTACAATAAAATTATATATTGGTATGTTTGTTGGAGCAGTTACACTTGGTGTACTTGCTTATATGAAATATCTTAAATCTACTAATGAAGAGCAAAAAGAAAACATTGATAGGCTAAACAAAGAGATAAAAGTAAGAAAAGAAGTTGCAAAAGATGAAGTTAAAAAACAAGTATTTGATGCAAAGCAAAAAGTAAGAGCAGAAGAAATAAAAAAGACTGAAATTACTTTAGATGAAATTGAAAAGGAGATACATAAAAATGAAGAAAGTTATAATCAGCACAGTAGCAATGATGATGGCTTTATTACTAGCAGGGTGTAGCACAAAAACTGAATATGTGTATATCAAGCCAAAGCCTTTTGATTTTCAAACAGTAGAACAACCAAAGGCAAGAGCAATAGATGTAAGAGCTTCACATCTAAAACTTTATGAAGCATATATAAAAAACTTTAGAGATATAATTGATTTTCAGAATAAGCAAATTTTAGATTATAAAAATAGTTTTAATCTTGAAAATAAAAAAGAGGAGAAATAGGTGTATAGTTTTGGAAAAGTATCAAAAGAAAGACTAGATACAACACATAGAGATTTGCAATTGGTTTGCAATGAAGTAATTAAACATATTGATTTTTCAATACTAGAAGGCACAAGAACACTTGAACAGCAACAACAATACTTCAAAGAAGGAAAGTCAAAACTAGATGGAATTGCACAAAAATCAAAACATCAAAGCTTACCATCTTTAGCAGTTGATGTAGCACCATATCCAATAGACTTCAAAAATGAAGATAAAGCAAAAGCAAGATTTTATTTACTTGCAGGATATTTTTTTATGGCAAGTGAGAAACTATTTGAAGAAGGAAAGATAAATCATAAGCTAAGATGGGGCGGAGACTGGGATAGCGACAAAGAGTTTAAAGACCAGTCGTTTGATGATTTGCCACACTTTGAACTAATAAAAGTATAGACCACTAAAATAAACAAAAATGTGTAGCATAAATAATTGTTACACATTTTTATACTCTACATACACATATAACAATAAAATTTACAACAAACTACACAAAAAAACAAAAACACTTGACAAATACACAAAAACTTGGTATAATTAGGGTATCAAAAGAAAGTTAAGGAGTTTTAGAATGACTAAAGCAGATTTTATAA
>JGI997J19993_1000072_pt1 | contig 39392 bp, 36 predicted proteins | sample Etolagbewater25m_FD_19993 | JGI IMG/M metagenome (IMG submission 19993)
AACTGATTCATCGCAGAATTCCAATCTCTTATTGGCATCGTCCATTTTCTCGATGCCGATTCAATCGCTAAAAATACAATCTTAAACGCTGAATTATCATGCCCAAAAATCTTACGGTTTTTAATGGCTTTACGTATCACCGAGTTTAAAGACTCAATTGCATTCGTCGTATAGATAGCTTTTCTAATCGCTTCTGGATACAAGAACAAGGTTGAGACGTTATCCCAGTGATTACGCCAGGATTTACCAATACTAGGGAATTTGGCATCCCATTTGGCCTCGAACTGCTCGAGCGCTAAAAGCGCCTCTTCTTCAGTAATGGATTGGTAAATTTGTTTTAAATCCGCAGCGACTTCTTTGCGCTCTTTGTAGCCCACGTATTTTAGTGAATTACGCACCATATGAACAATACACAACTGGATGTCGGTTTGCGGAAAGACGGCATTAATTGCTTCTGGAAAACCCGTTAAACCATCAACGGAGGCAATGAGAATGTCTTTCACGCCACGGGCGTGAATGTCATTCAAAACGCCTAGCCAGAATTTAGATGATTCGTTCTCAGACAACCAGAGACCTAAACACTCTTTTCTGCCATCAAGATTGATGCCTAGCGCAATATACATGGTTTTTCGAATGACTTGCTTGTCCTGACGGACTTTGATGACAATACCATCTAAGTAGACTATGGGATAAACTTCATCTAATGGGCGTGAGCGCCATTCAACAACGTTTTCTAGTACGGCATCGGTGACTTTTGAGATAAGCGTAGGTGAGACATCGGCACCGTACATTTCTTTAAAGGTATCGACGATATCTCGGGTGCTCATGCCTTTGGCATACAGTGAGAGTATCTGGTCATCCATACTGGTTAGTCGAGTTTCGCCTTTTTTTACCATGATGGGCTCAAAAGTACTGTCTCTATCGCGTGGCACGTTAAGTTTTAGTTCGCCATGGTCGCCTTTGACTGTTTTACTGGAATAACCATTGCGACTATTGGAGGAGTCAGAGGGTTGGTTTTTACTGTAGCCTAAGTGCTCTTCCATTTCAGCCCCTAGAGAGGCTTCTATCGCCATTTTCATGAACATAGAGGTTAGGCTGGAAAGCTCTTCTTGGGTTTTAACGGATTTGCCTAACTCCTGGGCAAGTTCTGTAAGTTTGGTGTGGTCTGTATTGCTCATAGTCTTTTTCCTTTTTGTAGGATTTTAATATATGAGCGTTTACACAGTTTAATTTACAGGGTCTACGTTTACATAAACCTCTTTTCTAATTGAAGGCATCAGTTTGTTCGAAGGTTGACCTGGTCAATTTTTTGTTCTATTTCGGTTAGGTAATTAATTAAATGATAACGTCCCATTTTTCTATAACAAACCTAAAGCCCAACGCAGTTCATGCCAACTCTTCCAGATTTGTGCTTTTACAACTGGAATGTCTCTTTCTATCTTATGCGTTTGCCTTTGCGCATTTAATAAATCTAATAAGTTACGACTACCAGTAACTAGACCATTTTCAGTGGCTTCCTTTGCTAAACGAGTTGAACTTAAAGATGCATTAAGCGATTGTAATGCATCATTTAGTGCTTGATATTTTATAAATGATTGCTTTGCTTGCGTTCTTAACATGAGTATTTTTTGTTGCTCCTTGGCTTTAGCTTGAGACAGCATTCCCCTAGCTTTAGCAATTGCAGCGTCTGTTCCCCCACCTGTATAAAGAGGCAGTTCTAAACGTACTCCCGCTCGAACGCCCTGCATATCATCGTAAAAATTACCATTACTATCGTTGTATACCAAAGCACTAAAGGCTTCTATTTGAAGGCCGTCCCGATTTTTTGCGTAACTAATCGATTCACGAATGGCAGTTTGCTGGGCTTTGATGAGTTGTATTTCTGGGTGGCTATTTACCAAGGGGAACCAGTCGGACTCATCGGTAAGCTGGGTTTGATTTAATAAACTCTCAGGCAAATTTTCTGGAAAAACTTGGTCGGTTAAAGTAATCGCCGTGCCAACCAACTCCTCTAAATTGGTCTTTGCAATCCCCATTGCTAATTTTGCATTAATTAAATCCGACTGATTGGTATCCAATCGCGCTTGAATTTCAACTATGTCGTTCAGATCTTGATAACCAATTTGAAAACGTCGATTAAGTTGCTGCAGAATTTCATAAATGGAGGCCTTCTCCTTTTGCAAAAATTCAAATTCGGCTTCTTTTTGCCAATAGTCAAAGTATAGCTCAGCAATATTCAAAAATAGCCGTTGCTCTTCCGCTTCTCGCTGATAGGTCGACGCTTTATATTCATGATCAGCCATCTCAATTAAATTTGATTTATCTGGTTGATAAAGCGGAATAGTGGCCTGTAATTGGTTACTGGTTCGCGCAAAATCCTTGTTTTTCATCCACGCATAACTCAACTCGGACTGAAAGCCGACTTTAGGCTCTAACAAACTTTGGGTTTCTTGCTGATAGCTACTAGCGGTCTGCTCCATCGCTTGCGCCAAGAACAGACTAGGATTGTTGGCCAGCGCCTGATTAAAAAGTGCTTTTAATGGCGAAGCTTTAAACACAATCGGCTCAACCGCCTGATTTGCAAAAACAGGCAACGTCGTCAATGCAGCGCTAAAAAACGCTGCCCCTGAAAATAATAAGACTATTAATCGGTTCATCATGATTTTTCCTTTAACACGAATTGACCTTCCTCTTTCGAAAAGAGACGCTTTTTATAAAGAAGAAAGGTCAGTATGGGAATCAATATCATCGAGACAATTGGGGCGGAAATCATGCCTCCAATCATCGGTGCGGCAATCCGTTGCATAACTTCTGAGCCTGTGCCACTGCCATACATAATGGGCATTAAGCCGGCCACAATCACAATCACAGTCATCGCTTTAGGACGAATACGCTGTACTGCACCTTTCATAATGGCTTGAATCAAATCGTCGGTATTATTTAAACGTTGCGCTTGCTGAGCGCCTTCAATGGCCTGCTTGAGATATAACAACATAATCACCCCAAACTCAGCGGCCACCCCCGCAAGGGCAATCATCCCCACAGCTACCGCAACCGAATAGTCGTAACCGAGCCACCAAATTGTCCAAACAGAGCCAAGCAAAGCAAACGGCACCACAATTAAAATCATTAAGGCTTCTACGCCATTTTTAAAGATAAGGTAGAGCAGCATAAAAATAATGAGAATGGTAAACGGCACAATCGTTTCAAGGGTTTTTTGCGCTTTCAACAGATACTCATATTGCCCCGTCCAGGCGATACTGTAACCCGCGGGCAAGGTAACCTTGTCGGCCACAACTTGCTTGGCTTGCTCAACGTAACCGGCTAAATCGGTACCGCTTTCAATGTCTACAAACGTCCAGCCATTTAAGCGCGCGTTTTCAGACTTAATCATTGGCGGCCCTAATTGAATGACCACATCGGCGACTTGACCGAGTTGCAGTTGTTGACCTGTTGGCGAAACAATCGGTAACAGTTGCAGTTTTTGTACTGAATCTCGCCAAACTTGCGGATAACGAAGGTTCATCGAATAGCGTTCTCGACCCTCAATGGTGGTTTGTAACGCCTTTCCTCCTACTGCCGTTGAGAGAATATCCGCCAAACCTTCCATATTTAAACCATACCGAGCCATATTGGTTCTATTTGGCAAAATATCAATATAGCGCCCGCCTTGTGCGCGATCTGAAAAAGCCGATAAAGTACCGGGCAGTTCACTAATTGCAGCTTCAATTTCTTGACCTATGCTCTCTATTTCAGCCAAGTCCTCCCCCGACACTTTAACCCCAATCGGGGTTTTAATCCCGGTGGAGAGCATATCGATTCGGGTTTTAATGGGTTGCACCCAAGCATTGGTTAATCCTGGAAATTTCACCTTGTTGTTTAGCTCGTCAATTAGCTTCGGTAAAGTCATGCCGGCTCGCCATTCCGATTTGTCATGCAACTGAATAGTGGTTTCAATCATCGTTAAGGGTGCAGGATCGGTCGCGGTATCGGCACGGCCGATTTTACCGAATACCGTTTTAACCTCTGGAAACGACTTAATGATGGCATCGGTTTTTTGCAATAACGCTTGTGCCTCACCAATCGACAGGCCTGGTAAGGTGGTTGGCATGTAGAGTAAATCGCCCTCTTCAAGTTCGGGCATAAACTCCGAGCCTAGTTGTTGCCAAGGGTAGACTATCGAAGCCAATACCAACAGAGAGGCGACAATAACGGTTTTTGGCCAAGCCAATAATGACTTTAAGGTAGGTCGATAAAGATAAATTAACACGCGGTTAATTGGGTTTTTGCTCTCTTTAGGCAATCGTCCGCGCACAAAGTAGCCGATTAAAACCGGCACGAGCGTAATCGCCAATGCCGCCGCAACTGCCATAGCCAAGGTTTTAGTTAAAGCCAGCGGTGTAAACAATCGACCCGCTTGTTCTTGCAGAGCAAAAATAGGCACAAAACTTAAGGCGATAATCAACAGCGATAAAAACAGCGGTAAACCGACCTCTTTTGCGGACGCTAAAACAATTTGCCAGTGTTTACCGCCTTTGGCGACCTCGCCCGTTTTTTGGTAATGTGCTTCAAGGTGTTTGTGTGCGTTTTCAATCATGACAATGGTGGCATCCACCATTGTCCCGATGGCAATGGCAATACCGCCTAAACTCATAATATTGGCAGAAACGCCCATCGCTTCAATGATAATAAACGCGCCTAAAATACCTAACGGCAAGGATATAACGGCCACTAAAGCAGACCGCAAATGCATTAAAAAGACGATAGATACCAACGCGACAATTAACATTTCTAACAAAAGCTTATTGGTTAAGGTGTCCACTGCACGGTCAATCAATCCAGAGCGGTCGTAAACCTCGACCAACTCAACGCCTTCAGGTAAGCTTTTTTTCAGTTCTGAAATTTTATCTTTAACCGCCGCAATGACTTGCGATGCATTTTCACCCGCACGCATCACTACAATGCCGCCAACCACTTCGCCTTCGCCATCTAAATCGGCAATGCCACGACGTGACTCAGTACCTAACTTAATTTGGGCGATGTCTTTTAATAAAAGCGGTGAACCATTGCTCGAAGTCATGCCTAATGGAATCGACTCTAAATCGCTCACTTTGTCCACATAGCCTTTCACAGCGACCATGTATTCTGCTTCACCCTGTTCAATGACCGAGGCACCCATTTGAACGGTGCTTTTACGAATGGCTTCTTGAACTTGTTTTAAGGGGATTTGATAGGCGCGCAGTTTGTTGGGACTGACCACCACCTGATACTGTTTAATCATGCCGCCAACTGAGGCCACTTCGGATACGCCCGCAATGGATTGCAGTTCAAACTTTAAAAACCAGTCCTGCAAACTGCGCAGCTGAGCAAGGTCGGTGTTAAGGCTTCTATCCACCAAAACATATTGATAGATCCACCCCACCCCTGATGCATCCGGCCCTAAAACGGGTTGCGCTGACGGCGGTAATTGCCCTTTAACTTGGTTCAAATACTCCAAAACTCGGCTTCTTGCCCAGTAAGGGTCTGTGCCATCTTCAAACAAGACATAGACATAAGAGTCCCCAAAGAATGAGTAACCCCTTACGACTTTAGCCTTGGGCACCGACATCATTAAACTTGAAACCGGATAGGTAATTTGATCTTCTACCACCTGTGGGGTTTGACCCGCAAACGGGGTTTTAATAATAACCTGAACATCAGACAGATCTGGAATCGCGTCAAGTGCGGTTTTATTTAAAGCCATCCACCCCCATGCGGCGATGGTCAGACTGAGTAACAACACCAAAATTCGGTTCTGGATAGAGTAAGAGATGAGTCTATTAATCATGCTAGCCCCCCTACTCGTTTGAATCGTTAGATGAAGTAGATCCAGAAATTAACCGTTGTAAGTTCGACTGAATTTGACTCTCTGAATCGATTAAAAACTGACCCGAAGTGACAATGGTCTCGCCTTCAGATAACCCAGAAAGGACCTCAACAAAGCCTTCACTTTGCATGCCTGTAGTCAGTTCTGACACTTCAAATTGGCCATTCTGCAAGGCCTTTACCACTCTTTTTGTCTTGCCATCATCAACCACCGCCTCTAAAGGAATTGCTAACACATTACGTTTAGGACCTCCGTAAATAGCAACATCCATAAACATATTGGGTTTGAGCTTATTAGCGGAGTTTTCAACTGGTAAACGTACTTTCAAGGCTTGGGTTTTCACATCGGTGACTGGGTAGATATATTCAATAAAACTCTCCCACTCACTCTTCGGAAAGGCCTCTGATGAAAGGCTGGCGGTTAAGCCGTCACGAATCCAGTTCTGCTGTAAAGGCAACACTTCCGCTTCGACCCAAACTCGACTTAAATCGGTCAAACTCATTAATTCGGTTTGCGGCTCAACATACATGCCATCTTGTACAATCAAATTGCCCGCCACACCAGCTTGCGAAGCATAAACTGGAATTTTATGAATCACACGACGCTTTTGAATAATACGTGCGATATCGTCTTTACTAACGCCCAACAGTTCTAGACGTGTTTTGGCCGATTCTAGAACGGTATTGGCCTGATTGCCCAAACGTTTTTGGTTTTGGCGAGCGAGCAGTAAATCTTGCTGGGCAGAGACAATTTCGGGCGAGTACAAACGATAGAGCATCTGGCCTTTTTCCACCGATTCACCGTTGCTTCGAACGCTTAAATCACTAATCCATCCCGAGGCACGTGGATGAATATGAATGACATTTGCATCGTCAGCGACCACTTTTCCAAAGGTGGGGATGTACTTCCAAAGGGTCACGCGCTCCACTTTTGAGGTACGAATTGCCAAACCTTGTTGCAGGCCATTCGCGGACTCACCCGACACTGATATTTTAGGGGTAGAGACATTCTGCTTAAAAATTTGTTTGACCAAATCCATACCACAGAGCGGGCAAATGCCTTCGTGGTCTCTCACAATTTGTGGATGCATTGGACATACGTACTTAACGAGATCGGCACCACTTGAAGAACCAATTTCAGGCAGTTCACTCGAATCATGAGCATCGTGTGTGTGCGAGTCATGATGCATTTCCTCTTCTGCATAGGCAGAATTGAGCATCATTGATGAGAATAGCGTGATAAAAAATACAGAAACAAAACGTCTCATGGTTAAACCCTTTTTTAGAAATCAGATACTATGCTGCTTAAACGCATTAAGCAAACATCATGAAAATTTTAAATAGGGATTAAGCTTGGGGAGGTTTATATTCTGGAGAGATGGCGATAGACACCAATAAAGGTGAATAAGAAGCGATATAAGCCGAAATGAACAGGCCTACTGAAATAGATGCTTGTTCTAGATTCACAACAGGTGAAGTATGCTGACACGTTTGACCACTGGCACACTGGCAGTTATCGCCGCAATGGGCACACTGGGCAACCGTCTCTTCTATTGTTTGCATAGAAGGGCAGCAGTCATGTGATATCTTTGCATTGTTAGCAATAGAATGGCTAGAACCATGATGAAGCTGTGCATACGATGAAGAAGAAAACTTTGTCGTAACCATTCCTGATTCAGCTACACTTTTATTTGACGATATCGCACCTACCCACTGTGAAGACAGTGAGCTAAATAGGAATATAAATATCATTAAATAGTTTTTCATTTGACCCTGTAAATAATTTTGTGTAAATGCTCACCGTTAAAAAATAAAACTAGCTTCCTTTAGGAAAATCTTTTAAACAGCATTTTCCTGAAGGGTTTCGAAGTTCGCAAGCACAGTTTTTCAATTTGGTTTGCTCAACTACAAATTCTCTAGTTTCTGGGTTATCTAAATAGTCATTTTTAGACACTCCAAAACAATAGCATATCAAGTCATCATTAGTATCTGCTTTCGTATTCTTGAACAGGCTTCGAATATCTTGTTTTTTGAAAATTGAACCCGAGTCGGAAAAATAAATGACTTCACAGTCAGGGTCTTCGCAAAAATAGTAGGTTACCTCTGCGGAAAAATTTTTCCAAGGCGCTAGCAGGTTATGAAGTACTGTAAGTGGAGATACGCTTTTATACAGCTTATTATTTTCAGGGCATGTAAGCTTTCCTGCTCGCTTTGAACAAGAATCGTCACTCGTGGAACAACAGCTCATACTAGTCTCCTTCACTATAATTCTTAAAGATACTTCTCTAATCTATCTTCGTGAATAATAATAAACTGGTTCATAGCAGAATTCCAATCTCTAATTGGCATGGTCCACTTTTTAGAGGCTAACTCAATCGACAAAAATACAATTTTAAATGCCGAATTATCATGATTGAAAATCTTACGGTTTTTAATGGATTTCCGAATTACTGAGTTAAGTGATTCAATGGCATTGGTGGTATAAATCACTTTTCGAATCGCTTCTGGATACAGAAATAAAGTAGCAACATTATCCCAGTTTCTTCTCCAAGACTTACTGATACTTGGAAACTTAGCATGCCATTTTTGTTCAAACTTATCTAATTCATGTAAGGCTTCCTCCTCGGTAACGGATTGATAAATTTGTTTTAAATCGGCAGCAACTTCTTTCCGTTCTTTATATCCGACATACTTAAGTGAGTTTCGAACCATATGAACGATACAGAGTTGAACATCTGTTTTAGGGAATACTGTATTAATTGCCTCTGGAAAGCCGCTCAAGCCATCAACCGAAGCAATTAAAATATCTTTTACGCCACGATTGCTAAGGTCGTTAAGAACGGATAACCAGAACTTTGAAGATTCGGTTTCTGACAGCCATAAGCCCAGACATTCCTTTTGTCCATCCATATTGATTCCCAAAGCGATATACATCGTCTTACGAATCACTTGCTTGTCTTGTCTGACTTTTATAACTATGCCATCCAAGTACACAATTGGATAAACCTCATCCAAGGGTCTAGAACGCCACTGTATGACTTTCTCAAGAACAGATTCAGTGACTTTAGAAACCAGTGTTGCGGAAATATCTGCGCCATACATTTCTTTAAAGGAATTCGCAATGTCTCGAGTACTCATTCCCTTCGCATATAAGGCTAAAATCTGTTCATCCATTCCGGTGAGTCGGTTTTCTCCTTTTCTTACGATAATAGGCTCGAAGGAGCTATCTCGGTCTCGAGGAACAGTTATTTCAACTTCACCATGATTCCCCTTAAGAGTTTTCTTAGAATAGCCGTTACGGCTATTTGAAGTGCTAGATTCTTGGTGTTTGGCATAACCAAGATGCTCTTCCATTTCAGCCCCTAAAGCAGCTTCCACGGTCATCTTAACTAGCATTGAAGAGAGTTTAGCAAGGTCTTCCTGAGATTTAACGTTTTTAGCTAACTCTTTTGAAATTGTTTGAAGTTGGTCTGAATTTAAGTTGCTCATAATTTTTATCCTTTTGATTGGATTGTAATTTATGAACATTTACACAGTTTAATTTACAGGCTCTTTCATTTTTTCAATTATACAAGTTTTTAACTGAATGAGAAATCCAAAATATTTTATAGGCTCAATAGATATTCAATTTGATACTAAAAAACAAAGGTTATTGACGATGGTAGATATCAATATACCTAATTTACTTTAGGGCTATAAAGGTGTGTTCAAAAATACTGACCACTATTTTCTATTTTGTAATGATATGAATACTTAATAAACTAAGAATTAAAATCTAATTCATTTTATAGGACTCCCTTAGAAACAATGACACATACCATATGAATCTCGTACATATCTATCAACTTTGGTATACTTTTGAACTAAATACAAAATTAACGAAATCATACGTGACCAAATTACGGCTGCACTATCCACTGCTATTTATCCTTATTGTTGCTTTTATCAGCATGCAATGGGCTTCTGCACATGTTCATTTAGCAGAAAATCATAATCATGACGGAATTCATCACCATAAAGCAGAAAGTCACGCACATAATTTAACAACACACTATTCCGATACAGTAGATTCATCTCATCTAGCAGATGCTTCAAACACTGTTGACTTAGATAACCAATGCAATGTACCTTCAGGCAAGAACCAGTCACCTGATTTAATTGCTATTGAATATTGTTCTCAACAATACACCTATGTGCAAACCGTCAGGATTGAACCTCCCTTTACAAACAACCTCTTTTACCATCTTCTCGATCAATCAACAGCCAATCCTCGCGCACCTCCTTATTTCTCATAACATCTCACATATTTAAACAAATTTAATAATTTCAAGATCGTATAGCATCTTGAATAAACTGTTATTGAGAAAAATTATGTTATCTTTTATTAAGACGTCACGTTGGTTGTTGGCGGCATTTACCATGCTGGCCGTCAGCCAAGCTTTTGGACATGGTATGTCTGAAGCTGAAAAACAAACGATTATCGATGGAGGCAATCTAAGCTATCTATTGATTGGTACAACTCACATGCTCTCGGGCTATGATCATTTATTGTTCATCTTCGGTATTATCTTTCTTTTAACAAAGTTCAAAGACATTGTTAAATACATCACCGCCTTTACGCTCGGACACAGCGTCACACTTATTTATGCGACGTTTAATGGCATTCAAATTAATTACTTTTTGATTGATGCCATCATCGCTTTGAGTATTTGCTATATCGCCTTTGCAAACCTAAATGGCTTTAAAAAGTATTTAGATATCAAAGCACCTAACTTGCTGGTAATGATTACTGGGCTCGGCCTAATTCATGGCTTAGGCTTGTCTACACGCCTTCAACAGTTACCTTTAAATCAAGATGACTTACTCATGAATATCATCTCTTTTAATATTGGTATTGAAGTAGGTCAAGTCCTAGCCTTAACCGCCATGCTATTTGTCATGGTTTTATTACGCAAGTCAGCTTCATTCAAAACTTTTAGCCTTATCTCCAATTATGGACTGATATTTGCCGGCCTGTTTCTATTTATGCAGCAAATGCACGGTTATTCGCACACCTCACACCCTGATGAATTTGGTTTTAGCTCAGACAATCACATTCATGAGCATATCAAGATGGATGAAGAGCGAGCCGCTCAAGTCATTAAAAATACCCAACATGACAGCATTGAATAAAAGGAAATTGAATATGTCTAAATTATTTTTAACTTTTTTAGCAAGCTTGATTTTTATGACTCTGTCAGCCTGTTCTGATCATTCGCACGGTAATGGTTCGCACTCCCACGATGAACAAGAACATCACGAAACAATTGAATAATAGAAAGGAATCATTTTATGAAAAATTTAATCACAACACTGTTTTTATCACTCTTTATTACCGCTCCTGCAATGGCTAGTGGAGGACATGCACATGGTCCAGATGGCGGTCATAATCATTCACAGGCAGCCGTATCCAGTGAAGAAGCGATTAATAGAGCATCGAAAAAAGTAAATCAATTAGCGATTAAGGGTGTAATTGATGTGACTTGGAAAGACGTAAAAGCTCATAGCGCCACTCAAAAGCAGTTTTCAAAAGGCACTGAGTGGGTTATTACCTTTAAAAACGACAAGGTAAAAGACTCAAAAAAACAAAGCTTATATTTATTCTTTAGTTTGGATGGCCATTACATCGCGGCTAATTATTCAGGTAAGTAACACTCTGTTGTAAGAACGGTTTTAAAACTTGAACTCTTTGTTTTATTGACAAAGAGCTCTCATTAAATGGATTGTATCTATGTTATTTCATAACCTATATATTTCAAAAAAAACAACAACTGTTAATCGACTTTTTGGTGTAGCAACACTACTCTCTTTGTCATTAACATCCTTTACAAGTTTTTCTCAAACTCATGCGGTTGAATCTATCGATTTAACGACGGCCATCAAAAAAAGCATTGCTCACCACCCAGCGTTAAATCAGTATCAATACCAACTTGATGCTCAAAAAGGATTTGAAACGCAAGCAGGTGTTTCAATGCCTACAGATGTTTCGCTCTCTGTGGAAGATGTGCTAGGCACAGGGGATTTGCAAGGCATTACAAATGCACAGTCCTCCCTAAGTATTAGTTGGGTGCTCGATAACGATGTCATCAGTAAACGTGTCAGTGTCGAAAGTTCAAAAAAAGCGATTATTGAAATTGAGCAACAGATAAATAAAATTGACGTGGCTGCACAAACTGCTCGATATTTTCTCAGCACTCTTGCCTTACAAGAAAAGTTAAAAATCGCTAACCAGTCTGTTCAACAGTTAATTAAGACAAAAACACAAATCAAGAAACGTGTACGGGCAGGCAAAACATCCGAAACCGACTTATTAAGAGCGGAAGCAGAGTTAGAAACTGCTTTGTTGCAACAGGAAGACATTCTTCATGAAATAAAGTCTGCCATGAGAATGCTTGTGGCTCAATGGGGTGAGAAAAACCAGCAATCGTTCAGAATAAACGGTTCACTAAAGACTGAGCCGAACCTTATCACCCTAAACGAACTAGAGCAGAAATTGGCGACAAGCCCAGCTTTAAAAAGATTTATGGTCTTAAAGGGCATCGCTCAAACAAAAATAGATTTAGCTCAAGCGGAATCAAAAGCGTTATGGAAAGTGTCGGCTGGCCTCAAACGCTATGAAACATCGGGAGATTTTGGGTTAACCGCTGGTGTAACGGTTCCGATAATGCAAGCCAATAGAAACCAAGGATTGATTGCCGCATTAACCGCAGAACAAAATCAACAGCAATCAGAGTTTAACGCATTACAAAAACATGTTGAAACTCAGTTATTTGTTCTTTATCAAGAACTCAAGCATGCACAACATATCAAAGAAGCATTACAAGAAAAAATCATTCCAAGCTTAAATAAGGCTCTAAATGAAGCGACTCGTGTCTATTCGCAAGGAAAATACAGCTATATGGAACTCACTTCTGTACAGCGAGATTTATTAAAAGCCAAGGCTAAATTGATAGACGCCAATTTGATGATGCATTTAAAAATGATTGAACTTGAAAAGTTAACAGGTATGCAATTAACCAGATTTGAAGAGAGAAAATAGTCATGAACAACATTTTTTATAAATTACGTAATGGGTTAATTGCAGGCCTGCTGGTATTAGGTATATCCAATAGCGCCATTGCTGAAAGTAACCCTCAAATGTCCGTAGAACAAGCCGAGCCAGAAAAAGGTATCCATGGTGGCCGCCTATGGAAAGATAACGGTTTTGTCGTAGAGCTTTCTATTTTTGAAACAGGTGTTCCGCCTGAGTTTAGAACTTGGGTTACTCACAATGGGCAATCTATTGATCCCAAAAAAGTCTCATTAAAAGTTATTTTGACCAGACTTGGAGGCGTTGAAGACCACATTAATTTTATGCCACAAGATGATTTTTTGCGTGGCGATATGGAAATCTATGAACCCCACTCTTTTGTGGTCACTATTCAAGCCAAGCATCAGGGTAAAGATTATGAGTGGCGCTATGACAACTTTGAAGGCCGAGTGAAGATTCAACCTGAAATTGCTAAAGCGATGGAAATCAAAACCGAGATAGCTACTGAAGCCTTGTTAAATCAAACCATTAAATCCTATGGAAAACTGGCCGTTCTTCCTCAAAAAACCGCTAATATCTCAGCCCGCTTTGATGGAATCATCAAAAATGTATTTGTTAACCTGGGACAAAAAGTAAAAAAAGGCCAACGTTTAATTGTTGTTGAAAGTGATGAAAGCCTGAAGCCTTATAACATCACTGCTCCAATGGATGGATACGTGATTCAGCGAAATGCTAGTCTGGGCGAGCACACTCAAGGCAAGATCTTACTTCAAATTGAAAACCATGACGAACTCACGGCTGAACTTTTAGTTTTCCCTTTTCAAAGGGCCGCAATCAAGGCAGGTTTAAACGTCAATTTATCGATGAATGATATAAATGAAGGGTTCAAAGGTACTGTTACTCAGATAGATCGACACATGCAGGACAACCAATCTAGCGTTGTTCGAGTGCGAGTTGACAATCAATCAGGCTCCCTTTCACCAGGAATGTTTGTCAAAGGCGAGATCGAAGTATCCGAATTTACCGTACCATTAGCAGTAAAACGTAAGGCTCTGCAAAGCTTTAGAGACTTTACCGTTGTCTACGCCAAAATTGGTGATGAGTATGAGGTTCGCATGCTTGAACTAGGACGTGTATCAGGTGAATGGATAGAAGTGCTTGGAGGATTGAAATCAGGCACCGAATATGTCACTGATAACAGCTACATTATTAAAGCCGACATTGAAAAGTCCGGCGCATCACATGACCATTAAGGAAAAGACATGCTAAATTTTATTTTACAATTTTCCATAAAACGAAGTGGGGTGATTCTGGGTGCTGTACTGCTGCTTATCGCACTTGGAATTTGGAATGCCACAAAACTTCCTGTTGATGCGGTACCCGATATAACCAATGTACAAGTTGTCATCAATACCGAAGCACCTGAATATACACCTTTAGAAGTTGAACAAAGAATTTCATTCCCTATTGAAACCGCGCTCTCTGGCACACCAAAGATGATTCAAACAAGATCAGTTTCTCGTTATGGCTTATCTCAAATTACCGCTATTTTTGAGGATGGTACCGACATATACTTTGCGCGCCAGCTAATCAACGAAAAACTATCTAACGTAAAATCTAAGATACCTAGCAATTTAGTGCCTGAGTTAGGCCCTATATCAACTGGGTTAGGTGAAATTGTCATGTTTACAGTGGATGCTGAACCTGGAGCGAAAAATGCCGACGGCTCAGAGATTACCCCTATGGACTTACGTACAGTTCATGACTGGATTGTACGTCCACAGTTACTTAAAGTGCCTGGTGTCGTTGAAGTGAACCCGATTGGAGGCTACAAAAAAGAAATCGTTGTTGAAATCATTCCAGACAAGTTACTTGCCTATGGCCTAAGTCAGGCTCAAGTCATTAACGCCATTGAAATGAATAATGAAAATCGTGGCGTAGGTTTTATTGAAAAAAATGGTGCTCAATGGTTAATGCGAGTACCAGGCCAACAAAACAGTCTTGAAGGCCTATCCAATATTGTTGTAAGTAATGATTCTGGGATGAACATTCAAGTCAAACATGTTGCGAATGTGACTGAAGGCAAAGAACTTAGAACGGGAGCGGCGACTCAAAATGGTCGTGAAGTCGTAATGAGTACGGTATTTATGTTGATTGGTGAAAATAGCCTTACCGTTGCAGAGGCCGTTTCAAAACAACTTGAAGTCATTAAGCCGACCTTACCTCTCGGCGTCACCTTAACGGAAACCTACAACCGCATTAATCTAGTCAATAAAACGTTAGATACAGTAAAGAAAAACCTGTTTGAAGGGGCTATTTTAGTCATCGTCATTCTATTTTTACTACTTGGAAACATTCGTGCCGCCATCATTACGGCAGCCGTTATCCCTATTGCGATGTTAATGACCGTTACCGGAATGGTACAGACAAAAGTCAGTGCCAATCTAATGAGCCTCGGTGCACTCGATTTTGGTCTACTTGTCGATGGTGCAATCATCATTGTAGAAAACTGTTTAAGACGTTTAAGTATGGCGAGCATTCACAAGAAAACTCTAGACTTAAAAGAACGTTTCGAAATTGTATTCAGTGCTACTCAAGAAGTGATAAGACCCGCTCTTTTTGGCGTGTTTATCATCACCGCCGTCTATTTCCCGATATTTGCATTAACTGGTGTTGAAGGCAAAATGTTTCACCCAATGGCCATTACCGTTGTCATGGCGTTAGCATCAGCAATGCTACTTTCCATTACATTTGTTCCCGCTTGTGTTGCACTGTTCTTTAAAAAACCAGTTGTTATCAAACATAACATCATCATGAGTTCAGCAATGAAAGCTTATGAGCCTTTATTAAACTTTGCGATTAAAGCAAGATGGTTGGTACTAGCCGTGGCGATTGGATTAGTCTCATTTTCAGGTTACCAAGCCACTAAGCTTGGAAGTGAGTTTGTGCCAAACTTAGATGAAGGCGATATTGCGATGCATGCATTGCGTATTCCTGGAACGTCTCTTTCACAGTCCGTAGACATGCAAAAGGTGCTTGAACAAAAAGTAAAAGAGTTACCTGAAGTAGAAAGAATATTTGCAAAAATAGGAACGCCTGATGTCGCAACAGACCCAATGCCGCCTAGTGTAGCTGACAACTTTATTATCCTTAAACCACGTAATGAATGGCCAGACCCTACTAAAGAAAAACAACAAGTTGTCAATGAACTTGCTGAACTAGTCGAACCTATACCAGGAAACCGCTATGAATTTCTTCAACCTATTCAAATGCGCTTTAATGAACTCTTGTCAGGCGTTAGGTCAGAACTCGCCATTAAAGTATTTGGTGATGATTTTGACAAATTAGGCGAACTGGGTAAAGAGATTGAAGAGGCTATTAGCGGTGTTTCTGGCATTGCGGACCTCCAAGCTGAAAAAACGACGGGGTTACCGATTTTAACCATCAACCCTAAAACAGAAAAACTGTTTCAATATGGCATGACAACCAAACAGCTTCAAGACCAACTTGCCATCGCTCTTGGAGGTCAAAAAGCTGGTCAATTCTATGAAGGTGATAGAAGCTCAGATATCATTGTTCGATTACCAGAACACCTAAGAACAGACGTTGATGGACTTGCCTATCTACCCATTCAATTATCAAATAAAGAGATTGTTCCTTTACAAGAACTCGCTAGCATAGATCTTGTAGAGGGCTATAATCAGATAAACAGAGAGAATGGAAAACGCAGTGTTGTTGTTACTGCAAACGTTCGAGGACGCGATTTAGGTTCATTTGTTGAAGATGTCCAAACAACGATAAATCAATCTGTTGATATACCTTCAGGGTATTGGGTTGAATACGGTGGAACTTATCAGAAGCTTCAATCGGCATCTGAAAGGCTAGCCATTGTTGTACCTATTACCTTAGTAATGATTATGGCTCTTTTGCTTTGGGCTTTAAGCTCAATTAAAGATGCCGCGATAATCTTTACTGGCGTACCTCTGGCGTTAACCGGAGGTGTTATGGCTCTGCATCTTACAGGCATTCCATTTTCAATCTCAGCCGCCGTCGGGTTCATTGCCCTTTCTGGTATCGCGATATTGAATGGTCTGGTCATGATTTCATTTATTAAAGACTTGAGAAAGAAAGGGGCTGCACTTGAGGACGCTATCATTAATGGCGCCTTAGGCCGTTTACGCCCTGTTATAACGACAGCACTTGTAGCCGCTCTTGGCTTTATCCCTATGGCATTAAATACGGGTATAGGCTCAGAAGTACAACGTCCTTTAGCAACCGTGGTAATAGGCGGAATTATTTCATCCACAATACTAACGCTGTTTGTTCTACCTGCGCTCTATCGAATATTGCATAGTAAGAATCAAGCCGTATAGTAAATTTAGTCACGTCATGGGTTTATATTTATAAACCCATGTAACTACAACGTTTAAAAAGCGTGCGGAAGTACGCTTTAACATCATTTAAATCTAAGCTTTAGAGGCTCAACTTCAAACCCGTCGTAATTATTTTAGTTTTTCAATTCTGTACTCACCCATCACTTGAGTCACATGACATCCAGCTTGTTCCTCTTCCCATTTTTTCATTAACTTCCATTTTTTGAAAACTAAAACAAACAATTGCATTCGAGTAAATAATTGGTTTACAATGAAATCATGCATTTTGTCTCAAAATTAAATAGGCATAATGAGACTTCCCTATACATCCGTTAGGAATACCCAGATGTTAAAACGATTGTTTTTAGTCATTTTCATTCTTCAAAGCTTCGCGACAACTGCGTGGGCAGGGATGGATATGTCTCAATTTAATCAAGCGGAAAAATCTCAAATGCAAATCATGCACCACTCGATGAACATGAACGAGGTACAAACAATGCCTTTTTCAAGTGAATCAAACGCAAATTCTCAAATGCACGCTATGATGGATTGCAATCAATGTGATCAAAATTCAAACTGTCACGATTTGATGTGCATCTCTATTCATGCAACAACGCCATTTTATGCACAAATAGAGATGATTCTATCAGGAATATTATTGGTCGGACATCTAACGCCGACTTTAGCAATTTCAGTTCAATACTCTAATTCTCAGCCAGAAACACCTCCTCCTGCCATCTAACTCAGGCGAAATGCGTTCAAATATATACTGACAGAGTCTGATTCTTTTTAGAAAAAAGAAATCCGTTCCGTAATTTAACGCTTTCGCCTTAAAACTTAATCCCTTTATTGATTATTTTTTAAGGAGTTAGAGATGACCTCTTCTACTAAAAACACACACCCAACAACAATGAACCGTCGTCAGTTTGTACGCGGATTTGCTTTAACAACGGTTGCAGCCGCAGTTGCAGCCCATATACCCGCTGCTTTTGCATACGAAGATACACTTTCTCACGATGCAACGACTTATAACCCAAAGCAACCAGTCTTGTCAGGTACAGAGTTCGATTTAACCATTTCAGAAAAAATGGTCAATGTAACCGGCACACCTAATATAGCTACTCTAGTGAATGGTTCATTGCCAGCGCCTACACTGGTTTGGCGTGAAGGCGACACGGTTACGCTACGCGTTAAAAATGAACTGTCCGTAGATAGCTCAATTCACTGGCACGGCATTATATTACCAACCAATATGGATGGTGTGCCCGGCTTTAGTTTTGATGGAATTAAGCCCGGTGAAACCTACACCTATCAATTTACCCTAACCCAAAATGGTACCTATTGGTATCACAGTCACTCTGCATACCAAGAGCAAACAGGTGTATACGGAGCAATTGTCATTCTTCCTAAAAAAGAAGAACCTAAGCATGTTCAAGCCGATTATGACCATGTCATTCAACTATCAGATTGGTCAGATACTGCTCCAGAACAACTTTATGCGAATCTCAAAAAAATGGGAGACTATTACAACTTTAGCCAAAGAACGGTCGGTGATTTTTTTAGTGAAGTAAAAGAAAAAGGTTTTTCAAAAGCCTGGTCAGATCGTTCTATGTGGAACAATATGAAAATGACAGACCGTGATTTATCAGATATTTCTGGTGCTACCTACACCTATTTAATGAACGGACTAGCACCAAATGCACATTGGCGTGCCGTGGTGGAGTCAGGCAAAAAAGTCCGTTTACGTTTTATTAATAGCTCGGCAATGACTTTCTTTGATGTTCGCATCCCTGGACTAAAAATGACGGTGATTGCATCCGACGGTAACTTAGTACAACCTGTTCAAGTAGATGAATTCCGTATAGGTGTCGCAGAAACCTATGATGTCATGGTGGAAGCAGACACCAGTAAACAAGCTTATGCCATCTTTGCTCAAGCCATTGACCGTTCAGGTTATGCGATAGGCTCCATTACCTCCGATGCTTCAAAATTAGCGACTACTCCTGAAATGGATCCATTACCTATTTTAAGCATGACAGACATGGGAATGGACCACTCTATGCCAGGCATGGACCATAGCGGCCATGACATGTCGGGTAGCTCACAAATGTCTGGCATGAACCAGAGTGGTCACGATATGTCTGGCGGTTCACAAATGAATGGTATGGATCACACTGGACACGATATGTCTGGCGGTTCGCAAATGCAGAGCATGGACCATAGCGGTCACGATATGCCTGGTGGTTCACAAATAAATGGTATGGATCACACTGGACACGATATGTCTGGAGGTTCGCAAATGCAGAGCATGGACCATAGCGGTCACGATATGCTTGGCGGCATGCAAATGGATGGCATGACATCTCCTGATTATACGCACGCCTTAACCATGGAAAAAATGAAAATGGGCCAGGATGTCAGTGATGTTGATCATTCAAAGCACGCACACACTGCGTCTAACATGAATGTCAATTTAGATGACGTACAAATTCCAATGGATATGAACCCAAAACTCCCTCTAATTGATGTGCCTAAAAAAGAAGGCCCGCAAATCGACATGCGTGCTACTGGCGCAAAATATCGTTTAGATGATCCAGGCGTTGGCTTACGCAATAATGGACGCAAGGTCTTAACCTATGCCGACTTAAAAAACCTTTATCCAACACGCCATGAGCCAAAGCCTACTAAAGAATTGCTATTGCACTTAACGGGCAATATGGAGCGTTATATGTGGTCAATTGACGGTATTCCATTTGATGAAGCACCACCATTGAAGTTTAATTACGGTGAGCGCATTCGCGTGACATTTATTAATGACACCATGATGAATCATCCTATGCACTTACACGGTGTATGGAGTGATTTAGAAACGGGAGATGAAAATCATATTCCTAGAAAACACACCATTGTTGTGCAACCAGGCGCCAAAATCAGTTATCGAGTCACCATGGATGCTCGTGGTGATTGGGCTTATCACTGCCACATGCTTTACCACATGATGGGCATGTTTAGACGTGTGCAAATTCGATAATGATGATTCGTGATTTAGGAGATATAAAGATGAAAAATTCACTCAAAACAATTTTAAGTGCCGCACTTACCTCGTCGATGCTAATAACATCGCAAGTGCACGCAGGCGGGGAAAGAGACCCTTTATTAGCATCCTTGTTAATGGACACCTTAGAGGTCAGTAACCAAACAGGGAACCCTACCGCTTGGGATGCATCCGCATGGATCGGTAAGGACTGGCACAAGCTTTACCTTAAAACAGAAGGTGAAAGTGTGAATGGCCAAATCGAGTCTGAGAACCAGCTGCTCTACAGCCGTCCCATTGAAAAATTTTGGGATCTTCAAATGGGTTTAGGTTACGACACGACTCCTGAAAAAACCCAAAATTGGGGAATAATCGGGTTACAAGGCCTTGCCCCTTACTTCTTTGAAACCAATGCCGTTGTGGTCGCAAACGACAAAAACATTGGCTTTAGACTGGATACGGAATACGAGGCTTTATTTACCCAAAAACTGATATTAACTCCCAGCCTAAAACTTAGTGCCTATTCCTCTGATGATGAATTCATGGGAATTGGAGCAGGATTATCATCTACTGAACTTGGGTTGCGTTTGCGCTATGAATTTTCTCGGAAATTTGCACCCTATATCGGTCTTAAATTTAACCAGGCCTTTGGCAAAACAGCCGACTATGTTAAGGCAGAAGGTGGAAAAGAGTCAGAAACCAGTCTAGTGGCCGGTTTAAGGTTCTGGTTTTAGTTAAACACTATAACGGTCGGACTTATTCACCATTTAAGTCTGACCATGCAAATAGGAAAAACACTATGAGAGTTTTATTAATTATTCCGTTTTTATTGCTACTAAGCGCCTGTTCAGATGATCAGGTAGCAAAATTGGATACCTCTGAAAGATGGTATTCAAATGCTGATGTTCAAATTGGAAAAAAAATATTTACCAACAATTGCGCCGTTTGTCACGGCGATAAGGCACAGGGGCTCACGAAAGACTGGAAAAAGACTTTAGCGGATGGAAGTTATCCGGCTCCACCTTTAAATGGCTCAGCGCATGCATGGCATCACCCGCTAAAAATCCTATTAAGAACGACACAAAATGGCGGAATTCCGTTAGGAGGAACCATGCCAGGGTTTAAAGATAAGTTAAGCCAGGCAGAGCAATTGTCCGCGATCGCCTATTTTCAAAGTCTTTGGTCAGACAATATATACCAGGCCTGGTTAGAACGTGGTGGTCTGAAATAAATTATGTATTACATTACAAGAGCGCTACTCAATGCTTACCCAGCCTTCTAAAAAGGAATTCAAATGAAGAGACGTGACTTTTTACGACAGGGATTAGGCATGACCTCAGGCTTAATAGCCGCAACTAATTCCCCTTTGACACTTGCTCAAACAATATCGCAAACGGGATTTTCAAAACCTATCTTTAACCTTAACGACTTTAACTTGCCCACAATTGAAGAAGGACAAACCATTCAGGGTAAACAAGTTTTTAAACTGAGACTACAGCAAGGTCAAACCCGAATATTAGCCGACACGACTACCGAGACCATTGGCATTAACCAAGACTTTTTAGCCCCCGTGTTAAGAATGAAAAAAGGCCAAACCGTCAAAATGGAGGTGACGAATAATCTAAATGAAACCGCCGCGCTTCACTGGCACGGCATGGTGTTACCTGCAACGGAAGATGGTGGGCCACACCAAGCTATTCAACCCGGTAAAACCTGGGTAGCGGAATGGAAAATACTCAATGAGCCCTCAACCCTGTTTTATCATTCGCACACCCATAATCAAACGGGCCAGCAAGTTTGGCGTGGCCTTGGCGGTCAAATGCAGATTGTGGATGTGGATAGAGATGCGGACTTGGGGATTCCTCATCAATATGGCATAGATGATTACCCTGTCATTTTAATGGACAGAGCGTTTGATGAATCGGGCGAATTCTATTACAACAATACCCGTATGAATAAAATGCGAGGCATGCATGGCGATGTCATGTTGGTGAATGGCGTTGCAAACTCGGTGCTTAAACCGAAAAAAACACTGGTTAGATTGCGTTTACATAATGCATCAAATGCCCGTTTTTATCATTTAGCATTTTCAGATAACCGGTCTTTTCAGCTAATTGCCTCCGATGGCGGCCTACTGGAAAAACCGACAACCTTACGCCAAATTCGTTTAGCACCTGCAGAACGAGCCGAGATAGTAGTGGATCTTTCTGACCGAAATCCTATTACTCTCAGAAGCATCAAAGGCTATGGCAATCTTTCAATGGGCATGATGGGTGGAGGTAACGCCCGTTATCTGGATCAAAACTTTGATTTATTGCATATTGATTCGAGTCAGTCTGAACGATCGTCTGCGTTTAAAACTACTCAGCTGATAACCTTGCCCGATTGGTCTAAAGTACAGGTGACTCAAACTAGGCGAATGAGTTTAGAGATGCAAATGGGTCCGAGAATGATGTTTGGTTCTGGTGGTTTCACTATTAATGGCCAAGCCATGGATATGGATGTCATCAATGAGGTAGCTCATTCAAACACTTTTGAAATCTGGGAGTTACAGAACCCTTCAATGATGCATCATCCATTCCACGTCCACAATACCCAATTTAAGGTATTAGATCGCGACGGTAAAGCGCCTTATCCCTGGGAAAACGGTTTTAAAGATACGGTAACGGTACATGCCGATGAAAAAATTAGAATTCTATTTCCAACAGGGCCTTATAAAGACAGCAAGATTCCTTACATGTATCACTGCCATATTTTAGAACACGAAGATGCGGGGATGATGGGACAATTTACTGTTACTTAGCAAGAACATTCTTGAGATTGTATTTTGAGGATTAAACCTACGTCCCATTAAAAATTACATACTAAATTTAGGTAAGCATGATGAAAAAATTAACTTAATACATATAGGATCTTTACTAAGCATACTTTTTATATAGAACGCAATTGCAAACATAGTAAAAAGATGGTAAACATAAATGTATAGCTTGCAATAGTTACGGCTATGAATTTAAGGGTTAGGTATTTACAAATATCCACCCTAACAATGCGCTCGTGTGGGACGCTTCACCGCTACGCGGCTCGCGCCCCGCAGCTTAAACGTTAGGCGCATTATTGAAGCAGGAGACAATATGTCAGGTTGTGGTTGTGGAGCAGAAGAAGCGGAGAGTCTGGAAAAGAAAACTCTTATCATTCTATTATCTATCAATGCATTTATGTTTGTTACTGAGTTGACACTGGGCTGGCTGGCGCAATCTACTGGGCTTATCGCTGACTCACTAGATATGCTAGCTGATGCTATTGTCTATGGTCTGTCACTATATGCAGTTGGGAAAGGAGTCGTGAAGCAAGCAGAGGCAGCCAGAGTCAGCGGTTACCTACAAATAATTTTAGGGCTTGGCGTTTTATTCGAGGTGATTAGGCGTATGGTTTTTGGCAGTGAACCTCAAAGCACTCTCATCATTGTTGTTGGTGCGGTTGCTCTCGTGGCAAATATCATTTGTTTAATTCTCATTTCCAAGCACAAAGATGGCGGTGTACACATGCGCGCTTCGTGGATATTTTCAACGAATGATGTCATTGCAAACTTGGGGGTAATTATATCTGGTGTGCTTGTTGCCGTCGTTGGCAGTCGGTATCCAGACCTAATTGTGGGAACAATAATATCAATTGTGGTAATTCGCGGCGGTGTAAAAATTTTACAAGATGCCAACCAAACTCAGAAGTCAAAAAGTTGTGCCTAACCAGGCGCTTCAGAACGACGGCTAAACCTCCGCCCGTTCATCGCTCCAGTCGCCGAGTCTAAGCTTAACCGTTAGACCCAAATTAAAAAAACGCTATGCCAGAGGTAAAATCAACAAAGAAGAGTTTGAAGAAATTAAAAAGACATTGCAGTCCTAACTGTTGTTATTCTTTCTTTCGTTCGCAAACTCAACTTAGAAAACTAAGCAGGCCTGGTCAGTTTATTCATGCCCTTTTGAGGCATTCTGCCTTGTGCTGTTAGTCAACATTAAATATTTAAAAAGGAAAACTTATGTATTACCAAGTAGAGAGTGATAAATCATTTGAGCAAGCTGTTACTGATTTAGAGACCGCCGTAAAAAACCATGGTTTTGGTGTATTACATATCCATGATTTGGGTGGGACTTTACGCAGTAAGGGCATTGACTTTGCCGAGGAGTGCAAAGTGTTTGAGGTCTGCAATCCAGGCAAAGCCGCACAAGTATTATCCATCGATATGCACTTAAATATGGCATTACCTTGCCGTATTTCGGTCTTTACGGAAAATCAGCAGACCAAAATTGGCATGATTGAACCTGTCCCAATGTTAGCGATGTTATCTAAAGATGAATCGTTAATTCAGGTTGCAAAAGAAGTGCAACAACAAACCATGCAAATGATTGATGAATCGAAATAATTTCAGCGCATTTTTGAGGTGTTTTACATAGAGCTTTATGCATTCATTTAGGTAGAACCGTTGGAGGTTTATGAAGCAAAAACTTAAATTGGCTTATTTCTAGCATCTTTAACAATACTTTGTGTAGAGAGCTTTTCGATGATTGAAGCTGAATTCCGTTTCTTTCAGATGAAAATAAAGGTATGTTTGGCAATGCCCTTAAATTTCATGAGCTTTACTTTTACAAAGCTCAAAAATGATTCTCTACTGTTGATATGTTGATGCACTTGATAAGGTTTTCGAAGCCAATATCAACCAAGCCATTACTACCTCTCCAAACATCGGGATGACGACACTGTCTATCAAGACATGTCCTCTAATAATTTTGGATAAAGAGGCTTTTGGGTATTGGAAATAATTTCAGTCTAAACCTAACTGTTTGATTTTAGATACCAAACAAGATAAAGCAGATTTGTTGGTTAAGTGGCTCCTTTTACTGGACCATTACAGTTCCAGAAAAACCCTTATTGTAGGAATACTCTATTTGTCTAAGTATCGTAAAGATAAAAAAGTTAGAGCTATTTAGGGCTTTTGTCAGTAACCTTTATTTCGCGTTATCAGGAATTTCATTTTCTTAAATCGATTTGAGTTTTTCGTGGAAAATTCCATTACAATGCGAATCATCTATCGCGGTTTCAAGTAATAACTGCAATTTCTAAATTATGCTGCAAGTAAATCTACTTGCAGCCCCATAAATAATTCATTTGGTGTTTTGCAACCACGTGTTTTTCGAGGGCGATTATTTAATCTGTCCATCACAAATTGAACTTGTTCTTGTGTGATATTCCTCAGGTCATTTCTGATCAAGCCATTGATATTCTCATTAATCCCACGTTCAAGAGTAAGCAAAATACACTTGCGCTTCTAATGCAGTGGCCATTGCCTCATGTTCTGCAACTCTTTGCCATTATCATACGTTATCGCATGCACACGCTCTAAGGCTTATTGATTGATATGCTCTGATTTATTGACTGGTTGACGCGAGCCTTCACTTTTAACTTGAAATGCAAATAGTAATAAAACTGAAACCGCAGAAATAAAAATAGATGCAAAATACTCCAGTGAATATCGGTTTTCTTTTTGCTGTTTAAGAGTTGCCGAATCGCACTGTATACTTGGCGATACGGCTAACAGACCTGAAAACATCTCTGAATTAGGGTAATGCAGATAACCTTGATAACACTGAACCGTGCTAACGACGTCTTGAGAGATTCCATAAGTTTCAGCAAGTTTTACTTCAATTTGTTTTTGCTCTTGATAATAGTTTGGTGCGTATTGTGATATCGCCCAAATAGACCAAATAAATATTCCGACCAAAACGGTCTTTAATACCCTCTCTATCCAAATGATTTCTTGTGTGTTTTGATAAGCCATAGAGTTCTCCTTTACATGATTAAATAACACCTTTCTCTATGAAGATATCGTATTTCTCAATTCCGTCAAATTTTGAACGTCTTTGAGAATTTTGAGAAAGGTATGTTGCTTATTTTTAAAGAGGTCATTAATTCAAACGGTTAAGGTAGTGCTTGTTAGCCCCAATGCTCAGTTCCGCAAAATGAAAGTAATCAGGCTTATCTTTAAACGCCATGCTCCTTAATGAAGCTGAAGTACTTAGGCGATCCGCCATCTTAATGGCATTGCCTGACACAAAACGACAGACGCCTTGTGGTTCCTTCCAAGTTAATAGATATTGCAGCGTCTCAGCACCCTGTTCCCAATATTCTTGCAAGGTATTGAGAGGATCTGCTAGGAGCATGAGAGAGAACTGCTCATGATCGATTAGTCGGCCTGTTGAGGTATGCTGAGTGGGCCCAATGGTTTTAACCTTACCAATATCATGAAAAAGTGCCGCAATAACGGCGACCTCTTTTTCTTTGGTCGAGACATCAATAAGTGACTCAACCGTCTGCTGGGTCATCAAGGCGCACTCTAGCGAATGCATTAGCAATCCTCCTGGAAAACTGTGATGATGCCGTTTACTGGCGGGAATACTTACAAAAGCGGTCATTAATGGTTTATCCATCAAAGCTTCTCTGGCAAACATTCTTAATGGAATGACCTTTAAGCTCTCTACCAACTCAAAGAGCTGATACAGTGATTCAAAGTCATAACAGGCCTGGTAGATTGGAAAAAGTTGTTCAAGTGTTAAAGTGCTTTTGAATAGTCTCCAGTTTAGAAGCACGCCATTCGTATCTTGCTCCGTCCAAATATAAAGTAATTCGGTATTTTGAAGATTTACGCTCTCATATCGCTGGTTGATATTGGCGTAATCTTCGCTATCGACTTGGATATAGTGAGTTAGATGGTGTTGGTCTATTAGACTCACCTGACACCAACCGTAATCCGTACATCCTAAATCTTGACCAAAAATACCGGCATAACCGATGAGCTGTTTTCCATTACCGACTTGCAGTCTTTTTTGTTGGTTGTAAAGCATAATAGGACTCATTGATAGACCTCCACCATAATCTGTTGTTTGAGTTGACTGACGAGGTGCTCAAGCACATCGTCTTGACTCACGGGGGTATCTGCTAAGGTATCTAATACCCAATACTTAATCGCGTCTTTGTTATTAGTGCATTGTCCCTGCCCTAATACAAAGGTTAGATAATCGCCATCTTGTATATTGAATAAATACATAAGATTATTTACTAGACGATTAACCACTCTTGGGTCTTCAATAGCAATGAGTGGTTCTATGATTGAAGACATCGATGGATGCTGCCTTTTTAAAAAAGGCGATACGTTAATGTTTGATGTGAATTGATGTAAATGCATTAGTGACGCCCTCCCATTGAAGAAGCTTGGTTTGGTGTTAAGAACTGATCCCAAAAAGCCAATTCTTCGGCTTCGCTTTGCTGTTCTTGATTAACAAATACGCTGAAACCGTCTTCTGCTGGTTTCTCAACATTGGTGGTTGGTTCATGAAAACCATCGATATTGGAGGCCAGTAATCGCTCCATTGCCGAACCATCTTTACGAGTAAGATTGGGTACATACCTGGCATAGACACTGAACAGCATGGTGGTAGTACTGTGCCCCATCTGTTTGGCAATCCAGTTGGGGTTTTCCCCTGCCGCCAACCAGAGCGTAGCGGCTGTGTGACGAGTTTGATAAGGCTTACGGTACTTTATCTTGAGATAAGCCAGCAGTGGCGTCCAGACACGTCTTAAAAAGTTAGGAGTATGCACCGGTGAGCCGTTATTCGCGTGAAACACCATCTCACACGATACATCACGGTTTTTATAACGCTCCTGAAGCGTGTTATAAACCAAAGTCGACATCTCTATCTCACGTTGAGAGCCATCATTTTTGGTGTATTCCCACCGCCCCATTGAGAAGGTTTCTCGCACGAGAATCTCGCGTCGTTCAAAATCGACGTTCTCCCATTTAAGACCGTCAATCTCTCCAGTACGCATCCCCGTAAAAAACCTCACAAGTAAATAATCACGCCAATCAGGCCGAACGCTGGCCAATATCAAGTTCACTTCTTGAATAGAGAGTGGCTGAATATGTACCTTCTCTTCTTTAAGAGGCTTGATATTTAAATGCGGTGGCGTAAAATTGTACCGGTCAGCTGCTTCATTCATAATCATATTCAGACACTTGATAAACTTGTTTATCGTCTTTGGCTTTAATTTACCGTCCGATTGTTTGGCGACGTTAGAACGGTACTTTAAAATGTGAGCTTTGGTGATTTGGCTGACTTCCATTTCTCCAAAATGTGGAATGAGTCGATTCTCCAAATACCGCAGATATGTTTCGGCTGTTGAAGTTCGCCATGTTGGTTCCATCTCTGAATACCACTCGATTGCAAACGCTTTAAACAACGGTGTTTTTGTGTAACCAGGCTGTTGCTTTGCTTGAATCTCGGTAATCTTTTTTACCATTGAACTGTTTGGGAAATATTTAGCGTACTCAAACGTTCCCAAAGTAATCTCAGCTTCAATACGTGCCAATATAGTTTCCAGCCTTTTGCGGTTGGCTTTTGTGTCGGGGAGAGACGTATACTCTCTACAGCGAATCTTATAATGCTGAAAATCAAAATAAAGATTTCCAGTGTTATCCTTTTTTCTAATCATTCCCATAACCTAACTCCTTTATTTAAATTTACTGAATACCAACACAAATACCACCATTTGCCATTGGAACTGCAAATGCTGAGTTCGATGATTCAAGGTGCATATCAGTTTCAATATTCTCCCAAAGAAACAAAATTTTTCGCTGACCAAACGGTCGAATGTAATGACGACCTTCAAGCAAAACACTATCTTTAAGTTCGTTGCGAATCGTTCGAGCGTTGTATTTAATTTTTTGCGCCAATTCTTCAGTGGTCAAGTAAGTCATACTCATGCTAAAATCCTCTTTATCAATTTAACTGAAATTTTTTCAATCAATTTAATCATAAATCGATTTAGAATAGATTTTACACTTATAAAATCGCTTTTCAAGTGTTTTTATCAATTCTTTATTAAAAAAATCAATTTAAGATCGATTTTTATACAAGGTGACTAATTATGATTAAGTCAAACCTATCAACCCTAATGGGAAGTAAGCGCTTAAAGGTCATAGATGTGGCTAGAGAAATAGACGTCAATAGAAATGCAATCGATTTACTCTATAAGGACGAGGCTAAAAGAGTGGATCTTGAAGTTCTGGACAAACTATGTAAATTCTTTAAATGTACTCCAAATGACATCATCGTATTTACACCTGACGACAAATAAAGTCTTGTTGTCAAAGCTTAGGAAAGTTAGAAAAATTTGTCTCTGATTTGTCCCCATTTTGTCCCCGCAACTATTTTTAATATTTTTGAATATATTATTTGACAGGTGCAAAGCCCATCTATACAATACGCCCATTCTATTTTGGCCATATAGCTCAGTCGGTAGAGCAAGGGATTGAAAATCCCTGTGTCCCTGGTTCGATTCCAGGTGTGGCCACCATATTCTATTAAGTCGTTTTTAACGTCTTTCTCGAGATGAACATGCGGGAGTGGTGGAATTGGTAGACACGCCAGATTTAGGTTCTGGTGCCTTTGGTGTGAGAGTTCGAGTCTCTCCTTCCGCACCATCTTTTTATATGAGGTCCACCCCCCTCATATAAAGACTAAACCAGCTTCGGCTGGTTTTTTTATGTCTAAAATTTATCAAATAAAACTCCATTCGATCTTAATTCACAAAACGATTCAACCTACTTTAATTAGATTCACTTGATTAAAAAGCATCCTACTAAAATCATTTAGCTGTAACAACAATCATAGTAAAGTCGTTTACTTTTATAAATTTTAAATTCACATTTCAAATGTACGGCGTTGCGACGTAATGATAATAACCTCTCATTTAATGATCTATTTACGATGATTTAAACGGTATAGTAGTTGCAGACAATTTCAATCATGTTAGCATGGAAATAACGTGTATTAAGCGCGTTCAAACTGATTCAAATCACAGAGATCTTTATTAACTTAGGACAAGTTGATTGGAGAAAAAATTATGTCGATAGCGAACTGGAAAGCCATCCTCTTTAGCAGTATTGGAATTTTAGTTTTAATGGGTTTGAGTGGCTGTGAAAAAGCGCCGCAAAAAATGGAAAGCCTGAATATCGCTTCAGCCAACCAACCTTCAAATGCTTTAACGTTTATTGCGCAAGAAAAAGGCTTTTTTAGAGATGCGGGACTGGAAGTGAGCATTGAAGACTTCCCCTCTGGCAAACGTGCGCTGCAAGATGGCTTCTTAAACCCTGATAAAAAGTTTGATTTGGCCATCACTTCAGATATGCCGTTTTCTTCGGCGATTCATAAAGGCCATTCACTGGTCACCTTTGCTCATATATTCAGTACCGATGATGTCAATCGAATCGTAGCAAGAAAAGACCGCAATATTTTTCAGTTACCAGATTTAGCAGGCCACACCATTGGCACCCAAGAAAACTCTGCAGTGCACTATTTTCTGACTCGCATTTTAGAGGCTTACAACCTTAATAACAGTGAAGTAAACGTTAAGTTTATGGCTGCAGAAGCGCTTCCAACCGCTTTATCAAAAGGTTCTATTGACGCTTTCAGTATGCGGGAGCCTTATGTAACTCAAGCACGCGACATGATAGGAGAGGATAATTTAAGCATCTTAGGTGCTTATGGCGTTTATCATCAATACGACGTTTTAGTCAGTGCACCGGAGATTATTCAAATGAAAGTGCCTGCGTTTGAAAAGTTCGTTTCTGGTCTTCTTCAAGCACAAGATTTTGCCATTAATCACCCTGAAGAAGCACTGGACATCGTAGCAAAAAAATTAAACATTTCGGTTCAATCACTCAAAAAAACATTGTCGCTTAATGACTTAAAAATTGGTCTTCAACAAGGGCTTTTAATGACACTAGAGAGTCAGCAGGCTTGGTTAGCCAGCTTAGATAGCCAAAAGATGGCGCACAATAGCAATCAATTTACCGACTTCTTTTACTTTCCTTTACTTGAAAGCGTAGCACCAGAGCTAATCGCTATTATTAGACCTAACTCTGGAAGCTGAGCCACAGAGATGAACTTATCAAACACTAAATCCAGCCTTAAAAAAAGTTTAATTGTTGGTTTCATGATTCAAATCGTCTTCATTGTAGGGGTTATTTTTGCATTGATTGCGATTGTGAACGAATCGAATAAAGTCGTTGAAACACAACGCGATATTATGAAGGTGAAAGAAACCAGTGTCAGCTTAATGATGATTGCTAACGAACAGCTCTTACAACCATCAGTCAGAGCGTATCAGCAGTGGCAAGTGTTAATGAAAAATATACGCCATCAAATAGAACTGAACCAAATTCCAGAAATGCAAACCCACAACCAGTCAATGCTTTCACAACTCAACGAAATTGAGATGACGATGCAGCGTGTGCACTCTGAAGGTCTACCAGAAACCGTCTTAATTGCTATGCGGCCGACCATCGCCTCACAAATCTACAATCTACTTGCGATCTCTAAGCAACTCTTAAAAACATCAGAAAACCTGCATACCAAAAAACAACAGACGCTATTTATTTTTATTGGGTTACTCGGACTTCTGGTTATTTCAATGCCATTGTTGGTGATGTTCATCATAATGAAACAAGTGTTAAACCCAATCGAAGCGCTTTCCGAATCGACCGAAATTATTGCACAAAAGAATTTTCAAATCCCGGTTCCCACATCCAAGCTTTTAGAGTTAAAACCTTTGGTTGATTCTATGAATGAGATGCGTTTGACATTATTAAATGAAATGGCCTTAAAGTCCGATTTGGTTGAGGAGATTGAAAAGACCACACAAGCGCAAGAAAAAGCGCAGGCACTTTTAGAGACCTTGCAAACGAACCAAACCAAAATGATTCAAATGGAGAAACTCTCTGCGGTTGGTTCTATGGTCGGTGGGGTTGCGCACGAATTAAACAATCCTTTAATGGGCGTGCACAACTACATTGAATACAGCTTAAGCAAAATATCTGAACCCAAACCCATTGAAATGCTTAACCGAGCACAAGAAGAGCTTGAACGTGTGCAACACTTGGTCACCAATATGCTTATCTTTTCAAGAGCCAAACAAGGGGCTAAATTAAACTACTTTTCAGTGTTTGATTTAGTTGAAAACGTTGCGTTACTACTGATTGCAGAATTTAAAAAGTATGCCATTACCTTTACCAATGCCACCGACCAAAACTTACAAATTTACAGTAACAGTGATGTTCTCAAACAAGTGTTGGTCAATTTAATCACCAATGCTCGAGATGCCGTAAAAAAGAACCCTTTGGCACAGATTTCAATCTTGTCGGAAATGGCTCCAAATAACCGTGTCAAAATAACCGTAGAAGATAATGGAACCGGCATTCAAGACAAAGACATTAATCGTATTTTCGACCCTTTTTATACAACCAAACCGGCAGGAGAAGGCACTGGATTAGGGTTAAGTATTTCAAAAGAGCTATTGCAACAATTATCATCAGATTTAGAGCTAGACGGCACGTCACCCTCTGGTTCCCAATTTTCTTTTACACTACCCCTTACCGCTAACACGCACTAAACAGGTGATTAAATACGGCAAATCAAGTAAGCTTAATTTAAGCAAGTAAACGAACGCATACGACAAATTTTAGACGGATAAAACCTATGTACACAGTAATGACCATCGATGACGAACGCTCGATTCGAGATGGGTTTAAGTTAGCCCTTGAAGACTTCTCTGAGCTTGACGTACTTGAAGCTGAAAACGGACTCGTTGGGGTGGAACTTTTTAAAAAACATCAACCCGATTTGATTTTTTTAGATCTTAAAATGCCGGTAATGAATGGTGCGGAAGCACTCAAACAAATTCGAGCCTTAAACCCAAATGTTCCGATTTATATTGTCACTGCTTTTGCTAAAGAGTTTTTTGAAGAGCTGCAAACTCTGCAAAACCAAGGGTTAGAATTTGAAATTGCTAGCAAGCCGATCTCTCTGTTGCAAATTAAACAAATTACGCAAGCGGCTTTAAACCTACACGGAGGCAAAGCATGAGCCAAGACGTTGACCTGCATTTAACGCTATATTTAGTAAATGAAGAAAAACACCAAGGGATGATTAATGAGTTAAGGTCATTAATAGACGAGCACTACCAAAACCAAGCGGGAACACTCGATATTGTTGATGTATTGTCCGTTCCAGAAAAAGCCCTTGAAAACAATGTGTTTGCGACCCCTATGTTGATTCGAGAGATTCCAAAACCTATCTTAAAAGTCCTAATCAACATCGCCTCAGCAAAAGATGTGTTTTTAGCGATTCGCGTCAATAATGACCAAGCACGCGCACTACTGTAAACGTAATCACTAGCCATGACCTTTTTGAGCATCGCCCTCTCTTTTCTAGTTGGCTTGCTTGTGGCAAAAACTTGGGCGTATTTTAAAACTTCACCTGGTAGCCCAAGTCCTGACCAGGATTCTCAGAAACAGACGGTTACTCAACAGTACTTTGAATTAAGCCGTGACATTGTTTTTGCATTTGATGAGCAGTTTAAGCTTTTAAACCTCAATGGCGAGGCACGTACGTTCTTTCAAATAAATACAGACGCCGCTTTGAGTCTTAATCAAAACCAGTGGTTAGAAAGTCTTTTTAATACACAACAGAAAGCCGATTTTAAAAATAACATCCAGACGCTTACGCCCGGCAAGCTTCAAAATAAAACACACCTAACCCAGACATTAGATGTTCAATTTGATTCAAAAATGGCTCGTATTGAATTAAATGTCACCCGCTTAGAACCCAACCTGTATTTAGCGGTGATTAAAGACATCACGCACGCTATTCAAACCGAAGAAGTGCAAGAAGCCCTGGATATTAGCAGTGAGAACTTTGACAACATTGTCAGTAAAAACAAAACTGGCATTTTAATTGTTAACCATGCAGGCCTGGTTGAATTTGCGAACCCTTCTGCTGAACAATTGTTAGGCCGAACAAAACATTCGATTATTGGCCGCTATTTTGGCACCCCCATTTTGTCGGATCCATCACAACACAGTGAATTTGATATTATTCGTGAAGACGGCTCTTTAGGGGTTGCCGACATGAGTTTTACCAATACGACTTGGCAGGCTAATCCTGCCTATTTGGTGATGATGTACGACATTACCGAACTCAAAACCGCTCTGCAAAAAATTGAAGAGATTGCCTTGCACGATGCCTTAACAGGCCTGCCAAACCGCCGTTTATTTAATGAAACATTGCAACAATGCATTATGCGCCATGAACGCAGCAACAGCCCATTTTCAATCCTGTTTTTAGACCTTGACCAGTTTAAAACCATTAACGACACCTTAGGGCACCATGCCGGTGATGAACTGTTGGTTCAAGCAACCCAACGCATACAAAAGGCCATACGCAATACCGATTTTATGGCCCGTATGGGTGGCGACGAATTTATTATTCTGCTCGATAATGAAGGCACACGCGAACAAATCATGAGTGTTTGCAATAAAATTGTCGCTGAATTTGACGCCCCCTTTAAAATTCAAAAACACAGCATTCACATTAAGGTCAGTATTGGTATTGTGGTTTACCCAACCGATGCAACCGAATCGGACGACCTGTTAAAAATGGCCGACTTGGCCATGTATCAAGCTAAAAAAATGCTGCACAAATCCTTCCACTTTTATCACCAAGAGTTATTGGCATCGTTCGCTAAAGCACAAGAACTGGAAGAGGCGCTCAAAAAAGCCTTAACGGAACATGAATTTGAGCTTTACTACCAACCGCAAGCCAGCGCAAGCGAGTTAACATTGACCGGCATGGAGGCTCTGATTCGTTGGAACCACCCTGAAAAAGGCTTGGTACCACCAATGGAGTTCATTCCATTTTTAGAAACCTCTGGTCTGATTATTGATGTCGGTGCGTGGGTACTTGAAGAATGCGTGAATCAAATTAGAACTTGGTTAGCCAAAGGCTATGACTGTCCACGCATTGCCATCAATGTCTGTGTCTTGCAGTTTTTGGACGATGATTTTGTTAGCAAAGTCAAAACAACCTTAGAACAACAACACGTTGAGGCGCGTTACTTAGCCATTGAGATTACTGAAAGCATCTTTATCGAAAACAAACCTAAACTACTTGAACAGCTAAAACAACTACAAGCGTTTGGGGTACAAATTCACATGGATGATTTTGGTACCGGATACTCTTCGCTCTCTATGATTAAAGACATCCCGTTTGACACCATTAAAATTGACCAAAGTTTTGTTAAAGATCTGCTCAGCAATCAACGTGAGCGCATTATGGTCAGCTCCATTATCAACACCATTCACGCCTATGGTAAAGCCGTTTTAGTCGAAGGGGTCGAACTTGAATCTCAACGACGCATCTTAGCCGAAGAGGGCTGCGATGACATTCAAGGCTACCTATTCTCTCGACCACTGCAAGCGCAAGACGTCGCAAATCAATACCTTTCTAAAAACACTTTCTAACCGTGCTCGTTGGCAAACTTACCAGGCCTGCTGGTTTATGATATGCTTTCGTTTTTTAAATACCTCTGCAATTAAATAAGTTGCTTGGTTTATGCCAACCATTGGACTAATAACATGCTAAAACAACGCATCATGCCACTTCAATACTTAACAGGCCTGCTACTACTTGGCACCCTACTTTTAAGCGGCTGTCTTGGCATTTCACAACCCACAGATAACGATATAAAAACCAGCGCAACCGACTATTTTAACCAGCAATTTGCCGGCTTATTTACAGTAACAAAAGCAATAAAAGACAACGGTTACAAACAGAACGACACGCATTACGTGGCCGAAATGTCCATCACAGCAAAAGCCGAGCGTTCCCTAGATGAATACGCCGCTGCCTTAATGCAAGATTCTAGCTTATCGGCTTTTGAAAAAATGACCAACGGCATGGCTGTCGGATTATTAAAAATGACCTTACCGGAATTCTCAGCCGGCGACGAACTTGAATTTAAACGTAACTACCTATTTATAAAAACCGACAACGGTTGGTTATTAAAACAAGAACTAAACGACGAAAACACACCGTAAAATTTTTATCAAAATACAATTATTATCTAATTTTAAAGGAACACAGTATGCCATTACTTGACAGTTTTACCGTTGACCACACCATTATGAACGCCCCAGCGGTGCGTGTTGCTAAAACCATGCAGTCGCCTTCTGGCGATACCATTACCGTTTTTGACCTTCGCTTCAACAAGCCAAACGAAGACATGATGTCTGAAAAAGGCATTCATACCTTAGAACACCTGTTTGCCGGTTTTATGCGTAACCATCTTAATGGTAATGGCGTTGAAATTATCGATATCTCGCCTATGGGTTGTCGTACTGGTTTTTACATGAGTCTATTAGGCGCGCCAAGTGAAGATCAAGTGGGTAAAGCTTGGTTAGCCTCAATGCAAGACGTCTTAGAAGTAGAACGCATGGAAGATATTCCAGAATTAAATGAATACCAGTGTGGGACATTTGTAATGCACTCATTAGAAGAAGCGAAGGCGATTGCGCAAGGCATTATTGATCACGGAATTGGCGTTAACCAAAACGCAGACATTGCATTAAGCAAAGACATCTTAAAAGAGCTAGGAAACGAAGTATGAAAGTTGCCATTATTGGCGCGATGGAAGAGGAGGTTAGTCTCCTTCGCAGCAATCTTAACTACCTTAAAACGCAAACAATCGCTGGGTTTGAATACTACCTAGGCGAGATTGATGGTACTGAAATTATTCTACTGCGCTCGGGCATCGGTAAGGTAAATGCGGCAATTAGCACCACTCTCATGTTGCAACAGTACAACCCAGATTACGTGATTAACACGGGTTCTGCTGGCGGCTTTCACACCGACCTGAACGTTGGCGACATTGTCATCAGCAGTTCGGTTTGCCATCACGATGTCGATGTCACGCCATTTGGCTACGACCTAGGACAAGTGCCCGGCATGCCGACGTGCTTTTTACCCGATCCTAAACTGGTTAAGGCGGCACAAAAAAGCATTGATGCACTGCAAGAAGTGGTTCACATGCATGGCTTAATTGCCACTGGTGACCGTTTTATGCATCAGGCCAGTGACGTCACCAACACGCGTAATAATTTTCCAGAGATGATTGCCTGTGAAATGGAAGCCGCCGCGGTAGCGCAAGCTTGTCATACCTTTGAAACCCCATTTGTGATTATTCGTTCTCTATCCGATATTGCTGGAAAAGAGAATGCGGTGACGTTTGAGAAATACTTAGAGCAAGCGGCTACGCACTCGGCCAAGGTGATTTTAGAGATGTTAAACCAACTCAAAAAGAAACCTAAAAAGGCAGAACTGGAAACCAAGTAATGGGTTAAAACGGTTATCAGGTGACAATAACGCCGATTTTAAATACAAAAATCCCGAATCTGAACACGCTCAGCTTCGGGCTTTTTATTGTGTCTATTTTTTAACTTTTAACCGTTAGCAGGCCTGCTTCTATTTGGGTACTCTTTAAATCCCCAGTCGATGACGTGCCATTAAGTGTTGATTAAAACGTGCGGCTTCAACCGGCTTTGACCAAACTAATCCCTGACCAATCACACAACCCCACTTTTGCATCTTGCGTGCTTGCTCCTTGGAATCAAGGCCACTGGCAATCACACAAATATCTAAGCCTTTTGCCAATTGAACCAACCCTTGTAACCAGGCCTGCCCAATTTCTGTTTTCATAGATTCAAGCACCCAATCACGGTCTAACTTTATTTCGTTCAATTGCAACCGTGCCAACAAACCTAAATCCAAAGGGTGAGCACCCACGTCTGTCAGGGTAATTTGATAACCTGCCTTACCTAACGCTAACAAGGTCTGCTTCAGCTTGCCATCCAGTTTTTGTAACGCAGACAACGAAAACTCCAACTGTAGTTGCTCTTTTTTAACCCCATATCGAGTTAAGCGCTCATCCAAAAAGGCAATGAGGTCTTGGTGAAGCCATAAACTGTCTAACACTGGAACCGAAATAACCCAATCATTACGAACCAACTGCCACTGTTGTAGGTAGTAAAGGGACGAATCAAGCAACCAAGTAGCCACCGATTGCGACCAACCACTTTTTACCAATGACTTGTTCCAGCCGCTTAAATAAGGACTCTCCAACTTATCATTATGCCAACAGGCGGTGGCGCTGGCGCCAATTACCTGACCAGAAACCAATTCAACCTGCGGCTCAAAACAAATTTCAATCTGACCGCTCTGCATCGCTTCGGTTAACTCACCTCCTAACCCAAGTTCAAACGTCTGCTCAAGTTCATTAACACTAATTTCATTATAAAAACGATAAGTTTTACCCCCACTCTTTTTTGAAACGTACAAAGCAGCATCGGAGTGCTCTAACAATTCAGAAGCGGTTTTACCGTCCAGCGGGTAACGAGCAACCCCAATACTAGTTGATATGTTGCCCTCTTTTTGACACAAGAAATATGGACGACTCACTTCCGCAATCATGCGGTTACAGATATTCACAATATCGTCTTTATTGTCTAGCTCTCTAAGCAAAATAACAAACTCATCACCGCCACGACGACTCACGATATCGCCATCACGAACCGAAGAGATTAAACGCGCAGCGACATTCTGCAATAGCTCATCACCGGCCTGGTGACCTAAACAATCATTAATCACCTTAAAACCATCCAAGTCTAAAAATAGTAAGCTAAAGACTTGATCATCGGCTTTCGACTCTTCAAGCACTTTCTCTAAAGTAGTCGCAAAAAATTGACGATTTGGTAAATGCGTTAACGAGTCATAATTGGCTTGACGAAACAGTTCACGGGTTCTAAGTTGCACCTGCTCTTCAATTAAAGCAGCAATGTCGGCAGGAATATCACCCGTATTAGAAAAACGTTGCTGCAAAGACCCCATCATCTTTTTCACATTCACACGGTTCTCTGAAGCGCCACGCGCCACCATTTTCGAAGTGCGGGTACGCTCGTCTTCTAACAACATACCGATTTGGTCATTTGACTGGCGGTCTGTTCTGCGTAACTGTGACATGATGATTCCTCTTTTGTAACAACGCTCTTAATTTCGCTTCTGAGCGGTTTACCGTATAATGTGGCAATCTAAAGTTTTTGAATCTTAGGCCG
>JGI997J19993_1000073_pt1 | contig 39141 bp, 35 predicted proteins | sample Etolagbewater25m_FD_19993 | JGI IMG/M metagenome (IMG submission 19993)
TCATACTCTTGAGCAATAGTTTTAAAAATAGTTGCTAACTGAATCAGCACTTCATCGCCAACTTGAATTCCGTAATAGGTATTCACCTGCTTGAAATCATTTATATTTATAAGAATAATTGTGGGACAAACGATATCTTTAAGATCTGATAAAAATTGATTTCTGTTTGATAAGTTAGTTAATGTATCATGATATAACCTGTATTTTATTTCAAGATTTTTAGATTCTATAAGTTTTTTTGAAAGTCGTTCACTTGTTATATCTAGCTTTAAAGCTATAAAACCTTCAATCTTTTCCTCATCATTAATTAAAGGAGTTATGGAAGCTTTTTCATAAAAAAGTGTTCCATCTTTTTTTCTATTTGTAAATTCACCAAGCCATCTCTTACCTGAAGATATAACATCGTTAATCGCATCATAGTATGCCTGATTATGTACATCTGACCTGAGTATTTTTGGAGTTTTTCCAAGTACTTCATCACGACTATATCCTGTTATTCTTTCAAAAGCTTCATTAACATACACTATTTTATGATTTAAATCAGTAATAACAACATTGTTATCACTGTTTTCAACTGCCTTAGTCAATGTACTAAGTTCTGATTTTTGTTTTAATAATCCACTATATAATTTTCTTGTTAATAAAAAAGAACCCAGGATTATGAAAAATACAATAGAGTTTAAAATCACATACAAATACATAGTAGAGTTTACTAAATCAATATGTTTTTGAGCAATAACAACTAAATTATCCAATATTTCTTTCTCAATATCTTCTTGTATATTGTTAATTATTTTAAAATCATCTTTCCAACTCTCAATATCTATGGCTATACTATCTATAGGAGTTAATTTTAAAAGATTACTGTGTATTTTTTCTAAAAATTTATGTGATTGTGAATTTTGTTTTTGATTAAACATATTGAGTTGTTTTTCATTCGCTATCAATAAAAAGTCTTTTTTTCTGTAACTTACTTTTTTAAGTGCATTATTAAAAAATCGGTAATGCTTACGATTTAAAAAATGTTTATTTTCTATTGCAGCACTCACAGCTTGATCTACCTGAGTCATAGCTTCATGCATAGATGCCAAAATCATATATTTCATAATTTCTGCTTTTATTTCAGAAGGAAAGGGGAGTTTATATACAGTAGTTAATTCTTTTAGATAAAGTTCAAGTAGCTTCGAATAACTCTCACATATCTTAAAATTATCTATAGTGTCCATATTTTTACGAAGTATTTTTAATTGATTTATATAAGAAGTATTTGAAGGCATGAGATGATGTTTCTCTACAAACCTGTCTCGATCATTGATATTTTGATCAGTTTTAGTATATAAAAGCTCTAAATCATCTTTTGAAAGTTCAGAGAGTTTTAAACTATACAGTACACTCGCTTTGCGTTCTGATTGTAAGCTATGTATAATCTTACTAACATATCTATAATACTTTATATGCAAATCCAGTGTTTCCAAACCTGCTCGTTCACTCAGCTGATTTTTAAGTAAATAAAACGACCAAGAGAACAACACACTTATGGCTAATATGATTACAATATTAAATATATTTTTTTTCAAAAAATTCATCTTTGCATTGTACCCAATTTTACATTATAGAACTAATAATACAATCTAACATAGTTACTAAAAAACAATAACAATTTAAAATATTTTCTCTTGACCCAACCTGTAAAGTGCAAAATCATATTTTAAAGGATCGCTTTTATCAAAATCTTTTAAAGTCTCTGTTAATTCTATTGCCGAGTGTAAATCATATGTTTTTCTTTTTAAAAGTCCTAAACGCAGCCCGACATTAAAAGTATGTGTATCAAGTGGCATAATCAAATCAGCTTTATCTACAGACTTCCAAAGACCCATATCTATATTATCTTCTCGAACCATCCAGCGTAAAAACATCATCCAGCGTTTAAGAGCTCCTGCCCCTTTTGTCTTAGTTGTCACTTTTCCTATGAGAAAATCATAGCCTCGTGATGAGTGTGGATACAAAGCATATATCTTTGATATAACTGCATTTACACCTTCTATTACACTGCGTTTTTCATTATAACCTTTCAAAAATATTTTTTCTAAAGAACTCTCTGTGTTTATTCTTTTGAGAGCTATAAAAAGAGCGATAATATCTTCACTTTTTTGAAATCTGTAGTAGTGAGTTGCAAGTTTTTTTTTAATCTCTTCATCATTTTTTGTTAAAAGTTCAAAATCCAAAGAGTCTAAAAACTTCACAATTTGCTTCACATTTCCATAAGAAAACAGAGCACAGATAAGAGAAATAGTTGCTTCTTTATATCTATGAGCAACCAAAATTGGGTCCAGATTTTCAAGAGAAACTTCACCCTCTTGATTGCGTTTTTCAACTTCTAAATCTAGTCTTTTTTTAATATCCATACAGTTTTTTTACAATCCTAACTGATAGAGTTTTTTTCGCTCAGAAGAACCGGCAATATTTAACTGCTTTCTATACTTTGCTATTGTACGTCTCACCATTTTTACTTTGAATTTATTTTGAATTAAATCTAGTAATTTCATATCGCTCAGTGGTTTTTCACGACTCTCTTGTTTTACAAGCCCAATTAAAAATTCTTTAATAGCTGCGTTACTTACATCTTCATCTATTGCCGTAGTGAAAAACTCTTTCATTGCAAGAACACCTCTGTCACAAGCTATATATTTATTAGCAATTGCGCGTGATATAGTGGATGGATTATGACCAAATTCATCTGCAAGAGTTTTAAGAGTTAATGGCATAATTTGTCCACCTGTAAAAAATTCATACTGATATTCAACTATCATCAGCCCTACTTTGTAAAGTGTAGCCTTACGCATATCAAGAGCATCAACAAGGGATTTTGCTTCTTTGATTTTTTGTGATATAAAATCATGTTTTACAGCATAGTTTGTGTCTATATTTATAATAGGATAGTAAGCGTTGTTTAGCTTGACTTCTATCTGTTCATCTTCATTAAAGTATATCATCAAATCAGGAACTATTTGTGCAGATTCTTCCTGATATTCGATTGCAGGAGGATTCCTAAAAGTAGAGATTGTTTTCATCACTTCGCTAAAATGCTCTTGATTTGATAAACTGTGCATTTCCTGGAGATTATTTATCAACTCAAGCGCCAAAGGATAAGCCCCATCACTAATCTCAGAATTATCCAGCTGAAAAAGAAAAGACTCTGCCAAATTTTTAGCACCGATTCCAATGGGATCCACATGAGCAAAACGCAGTCTTATTTTTTCAAATGCCTCAACTGTTATGTTATTTTTTTCACAAAATTCTTCATCAATACCCTCATAGTAACCATTTTCATCAAGATTTGCCACAACGAACTGGGCTATATCTTGAGATATAGGAGTTGGAAAAAGTGGAGCTTCAAGTTGTTCATTTAAAACATCGTGAAGCGTTCTTTTTTGAATAGTCAATGCTTCAATTTGCTCAGTTCTAGAGTTACTAACCGCTCCGGAAATTATTTTTTTAGGAATCTTTTTCTCAAAATCCTCTTCATAACCGGATTGAACTTCCACAACTGGATTTGACTCAACAAAAGGAGCCATAGCCTCACCTAAATCACTCAAACTAGAGTGCAAAATCGGTAGCCAATTACGGAGTGTGTTTGATAATTTATGCTTTGTCTCTACACTCTGCGTTTGTCTTAATGCACTCATATTTAATCAGCTCTTAAAGCTTAAAGTCCTCACCCAAATAGTGCGTACGGACATCTGCGTTTTGTCCAATCTCAGCACTCGTTCCACTTGCCAAAAGAGTCCCTGACTTAATAACATATGCTCTGTCACAAACATCAAGTGTTTCACGAACATTATGGTCAGTTATCAATACACCAATATCATATGAAACCAACTGATGAATGACTTTTTGTATATCCATTACAGCNATTGGATCAACTCCAGCAAAAGGTTCATCTAGAAGCAGAAACTTTGGTTTATTTACNAGAGCACGCGCAATTTCAACACGACGACGTTCACCACCACTCAAACTAATACCTTTACGATATCTAATTGGCTCNATATTAAACATATCAAGAAGTTCAAGTATTCTGGCTTCTTGTGCTTGCTTATCTTTTATACCCACTTGCGCAGCAACCATTAAGTTATCTTCAACACTTAAGTCTTTAAAAATAGAAGCTTCCTGAGGCAGATAACCAATTCCTTTTAAAGCACGTTCATGCAAAGGCATATCGGAGATATTTTCATCATCAAAAAAGACTTCTCCTCCACTCGCTTCAACAAGTCCACATATCATATAAAATGTAGTTGTTTTACCAGCTCCATTTGGTCCTAGAAGTCCTACAACTTCACCACTTGAGACTTCAAGACTCATCCCTTTTACTATCTCTAAATCTTTGATTCTTTTTTGTAAATTTACTGCTCTTAAAGTATGCATACTGTGTACTCTCTTGCTTCGTCTGAAATTTTTTCTATATTTATAGTCATTGTATCTATCCAAGCACTTTTTAAAATTGCTTCTAACTTATCATCACCCCACTCTATAAAATGGAGTCCTTTTTTATCTAACTCTTCTAACATTCCTAAAGATATAAAATGCTCTATTCCATGATTATAAATATCATAATGAAATATATTATCCCCATAGCATTGCTGAAGTGAAAAAGTTGGAGAGGTAACATCCTCTTCGTAACCCAACTCCTTCACAATGGCTTTTACAAAAGTAGTCTTTCCCGAAGCCAAATCACCTTTTAAGATAACAACTCCACTAGGAAATTCACGGATAACATCTTGGACTAAAGTATCAAGCTCATTTAACTTTAAAGTGTATTTTTTCATAGTTTATTTGAAATCTCAATTATCTGTTTTAGTTTCTTTTTAGCTCTTGCGTTTTGTATAGCTTCTCTAGCCATTTCAAGACCATCTTGCATATCACGAGCTAAGTCATCTACCATCAAAGATGCAGCTGCATTTAACAGTACTATATCTCTTTGTGCATCTGTTGCACTAGAATCAAAAATAGCTCTTAATATATGTGCGTTTTCTCTTGCATCACCACCTACAATAGCCCGTATAGGAGCTTTTTTAATACCGTATTCTTCTGGATCAATAATAAACTCACGTACCTTTCCTTCATAAAGGCGTGAAGCGTAGGTTATACCACTTATACTTATCTCATCCATGCCTTCAGCAGAGCTTACAACCATACTTGAAGTCGAGCCATTAATTTTGAGTGCTTCAGCTATTTTTGGAACAAAGGACTTGTTAAAAACACCAAGCATAGACTTTGTAACACCAGCAGGATTTGTCAGTGGTCCTAAAATATTAAATATAGTCTTGTCCGGTATACTTTTTCTAATAGGCATAATAAAGCTCATCGCAGGATGATGATTTTGAGCAAACATAAAAGTAAATCCACTCTCTTCTAAAAGTCTAGCACTGTTTTTAAGATTTAAGTCAAGTCTTATACCAAGTGCTTCAAACATATCTGCGCTTCCACTTTTTGATGTAACAGAACGACTTCCATGTTTTGCTACAGTTGCCCCACACGATGCAACTAAAAGAGCAACTGTTGATGAGATGTTAAAGGAGCCTATTTTATCTCCACCTGTCCCTACTATATCCATTGCGTTTAAACGCAACTCTTCAGAGATAGGCAAAGGAAGAGCAAAAGTTCTCATCACTTCAGCTGCTGCTGCTATAGAAGTTACAGAAGTATATTCATCCAAGGTCATACCGACTAAAAACTCTCTCATNTGAGCATCACTCATTTCGTGTTTAAAAAGTGCTGTAAATGCTGCTTTTACTTCATCGTAGGTCATAATATTTCCTTTATATACTCATCTTGAAGAGATTTTGGAGTTGATTTTGCTGTAGGGATCTTTAAGACCTCATACTTTTTAGAACTGTCGAGATAGTTGATAGTGATGATACTCCCAATTTCTACATTCTTGCTAGCTTTTGCAACTACACCATTTATCAAAACTACACTATTACTTATCATATCTTGTGATATAGAGCGACGCTTGGTAATATTAACTGAATTTAAAAATTTATCTATTCTCATTCTTTGACTTTTATTTTTTTTATTTATTGTAGGCAAATAAAACTGAAAGAAATGTAAGAAAATAAAAAAGTTGGAACATTTTTTGCATTCATCAAAAATTTTATTTAAAATATTTACTTTTGTTAATTTTTATTATTTTTATTGTATACTTTTGTTAAAAAAGGAGTAGTCTCTTGCTTTCAAATATAAAAATAAATTCGAAACAACTTAAACTAAATGAACTTCTCCCTATCGTAAGTAGAACTGATATGAAGGGTAATATTAAATATGTTAATCATTATTTTAAAGAGATTACTGGTTATACAGATGAAGAGTTATTAGGACGGCCTCATAATATAGTAAGACATCCTGATATGCCAAAAATAATATTTACACTTATGTGGCAAAGACTAAAAGAAGACAAAGATATTTTAACTATTTTGAAAAACAGAACAAAAGACGGTAATTACTTCTGGATATGTACTAGCTTTAGAACAACATACAGTGAAGTTACAAAACATAAAAATGGCTATATATCAATAAACCATGCTGCACCAAAAAATGCCATAAAAGAGATAGAAGCTCTTTATAAAAAGCTATTAGAGATAGAGAAAGTTGAAGGTGAAAAAGGTTCCATAAAATATCTTTTAGACTTTTTTGAAGCTAATGATACAAACTATGATGAGTACCTAAAAGACATTACAGCAAAACATGGCATTATGGAAACTCTATTTCACAAGAATAAAATTTACTTAAAATAAAACTGTATAATTCCATCATGCTGAACTTTTCAAATCAAACCATGATACAAATTATCACCACTTTAAAAGAAATATCTCAAAAACTAGAACCAAAAACAATAATTGAATTTGAAGTTTTAAACCCAGATATCTGCACTTCTACTTATTCTGGAAATATACTCAATATTGAAGATAAGACATATATATACAGAGGCTATAAATCTTGGATAGATTTAGCTCAAATACTCAACTCTCGTATGCTTACTCCACTCATAAAATCCGCACATACTGTTGTAATTCGCTTCGAAAAGCTAAATGCCGATGATAGTTTTCACAAGTCAATTATAGACAAAGAGGAGAAGTATGGAGAAGAATCTATATTTAGCGAAATACATAAAAATGAAGAGTCTGCGTTTATTGCACATTATGTAAAAGCACTAGAGAATACAAGTATCAATAATCGAACTCGTATTTTAAATCTTGGTGTAAACAGTGGTGATGAATTTGAAGCTATACAAAACCTATCAACTAACTTTAAAAATCTAGAGCTTATAGGTATTGACTACTGCTCTTCTGCCATAAACGCAGCTAAAAAAAAGTTTAAAGAATATTCAAATATCTCTTTTTTCACGCACGATATAAATGATTTATCATCACTTAACCTTGGTGTTTTTGATTTAATCATAAGTATAGGAACACTACAAAGTTCAAACTTAGAATTCAATCCTCTTTTTATGTCTGTAGTTCAGAATTACCTTAAAAAAGATGGCGCCATGATACTTGGTTTTCCAAACTGTCGATGGGTTGATGGAGAGATGATATATGGTGCACGTGTAAAAAACTATCCTTTTAGCGAAATGGGACTTCTCTATAAGGATGTTATCTTTTGTAAAAAATATCTTCAACAAAAAAAATTCCGTGTAACAATCACTGGTAAAGATTATATATTTTTAACGGCTACGTCCATTAAAAAAGAAAAATAATATTATGAAGCAAATCCGCTAGAAAAGTTATCTTTGGCAACAACTATTTGTTTCTGTCTCTCTTTACGTTTCGTATCTTTTTCAACAAAGATTTTTTTACGGGTTTTGGGATCCATCTCTGTATAGTACATCACTGCAGAATACGTACTTGGAGTTGGCGTAAAAACCTGAGCTTGTTCTGGATTCATCTGTAGTTCATCCGTAGTAAAGCGTTTTAGCTCATGCATGTCTTTTTCTTCACACCCCGGATGAGCAGCAATAAGATAATAAGTTAAAAACTGATTTTTACCCTCTTCTTTATTGAGTTTGTCATACATTTTTTTAAAATCAACTAAAGTTTGTTTTCCAGGTTTACCCATCAAATCTAAAACATGCTGTTGTGTATGTTCAGGCGCTACTTTCATCTGTCCAGATATATGATGCTTAACCATCTCTTTTAGGTATGTATATCCATGTTTTTTATCTTCTGTAATAAAATCATATCTAATACCAGAAGCAACAAAGGCTTTTCTAACACCCTCAACTTCCCTAACTTGACGAAGTAAGTTTATGTTCCGAGAGTGGTCAACTTTCATTGTAGAACATAAATGAGTTGAATCAACACAACGTTGATAATCACAAGTACCAAGCTTGAGCTTTTTACCACACTCATAACCATACATATTAGCAGTTGGTCCACCAACATCAGAGATGATTCCTTTGTAATCCTTGTATTTGTTAAAATCTTTTGCTTCAGCAAGTATATTTTTTTCAGAACGTGGTCTGATTGTTCGACCCTGATGCACACCAATTGCACAGAAATTACACTCACCCCAACAACCATGATGCGTCATAATAGAAAATTTAATAGTCTCTAAACATTTCACTTTTCCCATTTTCTCATAATACGGATGTTGCTCTCTAGTAAAAGGAAGATTGGAGTTGGCATCCATCTCATCCTCATTGAGATAGTCAGAAGGCGGATTTTGAATTAAGAAACGCGTGTCAACAGGCTGACAGAGTCCTTTTGCACTTATAGGATCGTTATTATCATAAAAATTATCAAAAAGATCTATATATCTCTCCGGAGTATCAACACACTCTTGATGTGATGGAAGTTGAATATACTCATAAACTGGCTCCTTAGAGATATAACATATACCGCGTATATCTCTATAATCATCTCCTTGTTCTATAGCCTTGGTAAGTTGTTCTATAGCAATTTCACCCATTCCATAGACCATAATATCTGCCTTTGAATCAAAAAGAATCGGTTTTTTCATCTTATCCGCCCAGTAATCATAATGACTTGTTCGTCTTAAACTTGCTTCAATCCCACCAAGAACCAAAGGAACCGTATTTTTAAAATAACGACGAATGAGATTACAGTAAACACTTAAAGCTCTATCTGGACGTTTTGTATTTTTCCCACCAGGTGTATAATCATCAGAATTTCTAAATTTTTTTGTGGCAGTATAATTTGACACCATACTATCAACACTTCCTCCGCTAACACCCCAATATAAACGCGGTTCGCCTAAACGCATAATATCATCAGGACTTTTAATATCAGGCTGACCAATCATACCTACTTTATAGCCCATTCGCTCAAGCATACGACCAACCATTGCTACACCAATAAATGGAGAATCTATATAGGAATCACCACTGACAAGAATTACATCACAATAATCCCAACCACGGGCATCCATATCTGCTCTTGTAGTTGGTAAGAAATCTCTACTTGTAAATGTTACTGTATCACGCTTTGGTTGCTTGTTTTTACTTCTTCTGCTCAAGATGAAACCTTTTTAATTGCTTTAAGTGTAGTCTATTTTTTTATATGTATAATAATACTAAATGAATTCAAAATAAGAGATTATATATGACATACCCTTATGAAAACCTAGAAGACTTTACTCTCCCTTCTTTGCTGAACCGAACTGTAAAATTATATTCAGAGCAGGACTCTTTTGGCCATGCAGGACAAAAAGCGATGAAATATTCTGAGTTTAATGAAAAAGTGCATAGTATGATTAAGCTACTTCGCGCAAACGGTGTTTCCAAAGGTGATAAAGTTCTTCTTCTGAGTGAAAATATGCCCAATTGGGGTATAGCTTATTTTGCAGTAACCTACTTTGGAGGGGTTATAGTTCCTGTTCTTCCAGATTTTCATCCATCAGATGTTCATCATATTATCAGGCATTCAGAAGCCAAAGCTATATTTGTTTCAGATAAACATCTTACTACCATAGAAGAGTGTGAAGAAAATAATGTAAAGTTTGTTATAAAACTAGATGATTTAACTTTAGTAAACGAGCTAACGAACAAAAGTTACATATCAAAATTGACACAAAAAATCTCAAAACAATCTGAAATAACGCATCCACAAGAAAATGATATGGCGGCACTTCTTTATACTTCCGGAACTACCGGGCACTCTAAGGGTGTTATGCTTTCTCATAAAAACTTAGTGACAAATGCTATGAGTGCCTATGTACAAGTTCAAATATCAAAAGATGATATATTTTTATCAATTTTGCCATTAGCACATACTCTAGAATGTACAGTTGGTCTCATTATTCCCATACTACATGGCGCCAGTGTTTACCATATAGATAAAGTTCCTACACCCAGTGTCCTTTTAAAAGCCTTGGAAGTAGTGAGACCAACAATGATGGTCAGTGTACCTTTAATCATAGAAAAAATTTATAAAAATAAAGTCTTACCAAAATTTACAAGCTCATTTATTATGAGAACTCTCTATAGTATTCCTTTTTTTAGAAAAAAATTAAACGCAATTGCAGGAAAAAAACTTATTGAAACTTTTGGAGGAAGATTGAGATTTTTTGGTATTGGAGGAGCGGGGATATCACCTTTTGTTGAAAGGTTTCTCATGGAAGCAAATTTTCCTTATATTATCGGCTATGGTCTCACTGAAACTGCTCCACTTTTAGCCGGTGGGGTTTTAGGTGCAAAGATTAAACTTGGTTCTACAGGTATTGCAATGGCTGGTGTTCAACTTGCGATTAAAGACCCTGATCCCAAAACTGGTACAGGAGAGATAATTGCCAAATCTCCAAGTGTGATGATGGGCTATTATAAAGATGAAAAACAGACAGCCGAAATTATGCATGATGGCTGGTTTATGACAGGAGATTTAGGCCATATCGATGAAGATGGATTCCTTTTTATAAGCGGAAGAAGTAAAAATGTGATTATTGGACCTGCTGGTGAAAATATTTATCCCGAGCAGATAGAGGCAACCATCAATCAAAACGAAGCAGTAATGGATTCATTAGTAATGGAACAAGACGGTAAGGTGATTGCTAGAATACATTTAGACTACGAACTCATAGACAAAATGTTCAATGCAAATAACACACCTGATGCTGAAGTTCATCAAAAGATCAATCATTTACTTGAAGAGATGAGAATAGATGTAAATTCTCAAATATCTTCATTTTCAAGAATGGTGAAATTTATAGAGCAGATAGAACCTTTTGTCAAAACTCCGACTAAAAAAATAAAACGATACTTATATAAAAGCTAGTTTTTAAAAGGATGCACCATAGATATTATTAAAAAGGTACTGCATAAAAACGAATCAGTACTAGTTCAGGCCGAATTGTCTAAAACTTTTTATAACCCTCTATTAAAGCTCTATGCCCTTGGTCTAGTTCTTCTTTTTATTGGTTATGAATATGAGATTGGGATAATTGGTGTTGTTTTAATTATACGTACTTTTTACGTTCATCTTCAAGAAATTAAAGAGAAAGATTCCTATCACTGCCTCCTTACACAAAATCGTCTTATCATCCTAAAAGGTCACAAAATTAGAGAAGTTTTTCCAATTAATCTAGAAGAGATAAGAACTATATATATAAAGCCAATAAGTGAGAAGTTTAAAACTATTCTTGACGTAGGTACAATTGAAGTGATTACAACATCGGGCGGAAGATTTGTGATTAGAAACATCAAGGAGCCCTATTTATTTCATAGAGCTATTATTGGTGATGTAGTCAGTGCAACGCATTACTCAAATAAAATGAAGTGTAATATAAAATTTAAAAAGTAATCACTTTTATATCGTCACTTTGTAGAGCTTCAGTTAACATTTCACCTGTATGGATTAGTTTGACACCTAACTCTCTTAGCTTGTCAGATACACCATAATCATCAGTACAAACTACACAGGCATTAAACGCAACCCCACTTTCTCTAACTATCAACATCTGTTTTTGAAGCTCTTGATCTTCAGCTAAAAGTTGCGCAGATGGTCCCCATATCATTATGGTGGCTTCATCCCAATACTTACGTTCAAGCATAACTGAACCATAAAGAAAAACTAATTTTTTAGCTACTTCTTTTTCACCGCTAGACCAAACAATAAGCAATTTATTCTTCATAAATTATTCAGAAACTCTGTAAATCAACTGACCTGCTAATTCCATATATACACTTTTTTTAAGCTCTTCCATTTTTTCAAAATTTTGATATTTATAGGAAGCTATCATTTTATCCAAACTTTCATAATCATGTGTTTCAGCCAATATAGCTTCCATTGCTGCTAATCTTTCAACAACTTTATCAAATTCATCTTTTAACAAATCTGAACTTAACTGCCCAGCTATACCCCAGTATCTAGTTTCTGGAGTCCCTTGAAAAATATCATCTTCATCTTCAAACAGTGCATCAAATTTACTCATAATTATTATTCCTTAATTTTATTTATTTAAATTGTGGTTGTACAAAAGGTATAACCTGTTTTTTTCTACTTAAAACGCCATCAAGCCAAACTTGATTGTTCTCTAATTTAGTGTTAAACGCAGCTTCAATCTTACTAGCATCATCGCTGATACATAAAAGTTGAGAACCCTCTTTCATAATATCTGTTAAAAGAACAAGAATCGTATGTAAACCCTCTTCTTCTTTCATCTTTTGCATATCTTCAAGAATCTCTTCTTTTCTATTATCTAGAGCTGAGATATCTATCATTTCAAGTTGATTTACACCAACTTTTTCACCGTTCATTTCAAAAGCCTTATAATCTCTTGTATTTAAATTACGAGCAGAAGCACCTTCTACAGCAGATTTTACTATAAACATCTCCATTGCAAGAGCTTTGTAATCTTCTATGCCTGCAATAACAGCAAGTTCTTTTACAGCTTTTGTATCTACTTTTGTACACGTTGGTGATTTAAAAATTACTGTGTCACTTAAAATAGCACACATCATCATACCTGCAATATTTTTTGGAATCTCTACGTTATGAGCTTTAAACATCTCATACACAATTGTATTTGAACAACCTATAGGACGTATCCAACACTCTAAAGGAGTGTCTGTTGTTAAGTCACCTAATTTATGGTGATCAACAATACCAAGAATAGTAGCCTCCATAATATCTTTTGGAGCCTGAGCCTTATCCGAAAAGTCAATTAGATAAACCTTTTCGCCTGCTACAGAAGTTTTAAGTTCAGGTAATGTTCCATTAAATTTACTTAAAATAAATTCTGTTTCAGCAGAGATTTCACCCTGACGACTTGGAATACAATCTTCACCAAGTTGATTTTTAAGGTATGAAAGAGATATTGCACCTACAATGGAATCGCTGTCAGGACTAGTGTGTCCAAATACATATGTTGACATATTTAATCGCCTTTAAAAAATTTTTGTAATTATACCTATTTTTTTCAATATGCAATTAAATAGATAATTTAACTATTTTATTTAATTTTGAGTGTTCCATCGGAAAGTATTTTTAAACTTTTTGAATCGAGAACTTCTAAAGAGATTTTAAACAACTCAAATTTTGATATAGGTTTTTTTAAATGCCCTGCAGGTTTTACACCATCTTCATCAAAAGATATGTCTTTTAATCTTACATTAGTCAATGTAATAACTGGTGCTCTACTCATTTTAGCTATCACCTTTGATACAGCACTATCATCAACAATAAGCATATCAATATCTATAAAAATCACATCAAATTTTTTATTTTTTAGTATGCTAATGGCATCTCTTGTATTCACAAATGTACTTACTTCTACAGCTGTATTTTCAAAATTTGTTGCAATAGTATCACATATATTTTTATCTTCATCAATCACCATTATTGAGGCACCGCCAGGCCTAATTTGAGTAAAATCAACAAGAGAATCAAAAATATTATGCTGTTCATTTGATAAGAAAATTTCAACTTGATTTAAAGAGAGTGTAAAAGTAGATCCATGAGATGGTTTACTTTGAACTTGCATGTGTGCGTTTATAGAATCTGCCATTTTTTTATTAATTGACAAACCAAGTCCTATATCTTGCTCAGAATCATCCATTTTTTCAAATATATTAAAAATTTTAGTTTGATTTTCTTTCTCTATTCCGACACCACTATCTTCAACAATAATAGAAAAATTAATGGCATTTTTTGCTTTATCAAGACCATTTGAAATGACTCTGACTTTTACAAATCCGCTTTGTGTAAATTTGAAAGCATTCGAAATAAAATTATCTACTATTTGTAGAACTATATTTTCATCAAGCATTAATCTGTTTGGTATATCTTCATCGATATTGAGGGTAAAGTCTATTTTTTTTGTATTTGCAAGTGTGCGGTATTTTTGAACTTCACTTTCTAATAATTCTCTAAGATCAACAGCACTTTCTAATGTTTCAAAGGTATCTGACTCTAATTCAGATAATGTAATTATTTTTTCAAACATAAGTGAAAGCTTACGGGAAGAGTTATATATATTTTTTGCAAACTCTAATAATTTTGTATCTTTTAAAAATTTTCCCAAAGACTCGGTATTGGTTACTATTGTATTTAACGGGGTATAAATTTCGTATTTAACATTTCCTAGAAAAGCATGTTTAGCCATATTTGCTTTTTGCGCTATTAGCTTGATGTCTTCGATTCTTTGATATTGGTTTTGAAGTTCAGCTTCTAAAGATTCAACTTTTTGAAGTTGAGAACCAATAAAACTAGTTTTTGTTACATCAACATCTTGCTTATGCTCAGAAGTATTTTTAACAGCAAGTTCTTTATGTAAAGCTTCTATTTCAGACTCTAAATTATTTATCTTACTTGATTGACTCTGAGGTCGTAATTTAAAATATATAAACACTCCTAAAAGAAGAAGGAGAGCTTCTAATGCTCCTATTACTAATATTTCATTAAAATTAAACAACAAATCATCCGCCCCATTAATATTATTGACTTATTATACTCAAAATTTGTTATTTAAATATTATTATTTGTGTAATGCCAATTCTTTTTGAAGATATTCTCCTGTGTAGGAACCAGTAGTTTTATAGTTATTAGCAACATTTTCAGGAGAGCCTTCCGCTATAATAAGTCCACCACCAGAGCCACCTTCAGGTCCCATATCTATGATCCAGTCAGCATTTTTTATCATATCTAGATTATGTTCAATTATTAACACACTGTTACCAAGCTCTACAAAATGATGTAAAACTTTCGTTAATCTATCTACATCTGCAAAATGAAGTCCTGTCGTAGGCTCATCTAATATATACAGTGTTTTCCCTGTATCTTTGCGGCTAAGTTCTTTACTAAGTTTAATCCTTTGAGCCTCTCCGCCAGAAAGAGTTACTGCGTTTTGACCAAGCGTGATATAGCCAAGACCAACGTCAACTAATGTTTTCATTTTTTGATGTATCTTAGGTATAGGTTTAAAAAACTCAAAAGCTTCATCAACACTCATTGCTAGCACATCTGCTATAGTTTTTCCTTTGTAAAACACTTCTAAAGTTTGCTGATTATATCTTTGTCCATGACAAGATTCACATTTAACCATTATGTCTGGTAAAAAATGCATCTCAATCTTATTTTCACCCTCACCTTGACATTTTTCACATCGTCCACCTTTGACATTAAAACTAAAACGCGAAGAAGTATAGCCTCTTATTTTAGACTCTTTAGTCTCTGCAAAAAGATTTCTAATCTCATCCATGACACCTGTGTAAGTTGCAGGATTAGAACGAGGAGTTCTTCCTATGGGGCTCTGATCCAAATAAATCACCTTGTCAACATTTTCAAGTCCATTTATCTCAACACCGGCCACTTTATTTACTTTTCTAGCATGGTTTAAAAGTTCACGAGCTGTTGGCAACAAGGTTTGAAGCATTAATGAACTTTTACCGCTTCCGCTTACTCCTGTAATACAAACAAAGTTATTTAAAGGAATTTTGACATTTAAGTTGTTAATATTATTTAATTTTACATTTTTAATTTCTATATATTTCTCTTGTGAACGTCTATAAAAATACTCTATCTTTTTTCGACCATAAAGATAATCAGCAGTTAATGTTTTCGCTTTTTTTAGTTTATCTAATGTTCCGCTAAACACAACTTCCCCACCGAATTTTCCGGCACCACTGCCAATATCTACTATATAATCTGCGTTTTCTATAGTCTCTTTATCATGTTCTACAACAATTACAGAGTTGCCTTTTTCCTGTAAACTCCTAAGCGTTCGTATAAGCTTTTTAGTATCTCTTTCATGTAAACCAATACTTGGCTCATCAAGTACATACATCACTCCTGTAAGACCACTCCCAATCTGAGAAGCAATACGGATTCTTTGTGCTTCACCACCACTAATAGTTCTAGCATCACGTCCTAAAGTAATATATCCTAATCCAACATCATATAAAAAATATAATCGTTCTCGTATCTCATTTAAAATTGGAGCTGATATTTGAGTATCTTGTTCATCAAAAGATGAAAAGTTACTTTTATCTTTAAACCATTCGTATGTTTTAGNTATTGGCATATCTAAAAGTTCAGAGATACCTTTTCCTCCTACTTTTACAGCTAAAGATTCTCGTTTAAGTCTGTGAGATTCACAAACATTACAAACTTTTTCACTCATATAATCTGAAAGTTCTTTTTCATCTTTTAGCATATCGTAAGCAATTCTTATAATTCCAGGAAAGATTCTCTTCACTTCATGATTTTTCCAAAGAAAAGTAACTTCTTCTAAATTTCCATGAAGTATTGCTTTTTGTTTATATGTTTCTAGTTCTGAATATGGAACTGTTATATCAATATCATTTGTTGCACAAAAGCCTTTTAAAAAAGTAAAGTAATAGCCTTTGTTGAAACCATAAACAATCTTCACAGCACCCTTTTCAATACTTAAATCCTGATCTATAATTTTGTCTTGATCAAGCGCATAACGCAAACCTAATCCATCGCATTCAGGACAGGCTCCTTTTGGAGAGTTAAAAGAAAATGAAAGTGGTTCTAGTGGATCAAAACTTATTTTACAATCAAAACAAGCATTATGTTCCGAATAATGAACCTGGGACTGACTTAAGCCTAATTCTGCATGGTTTAAGATGTCTATTTCAAGCTCTCCATAACTCTCTTTAAGAGCTTTTTCTACATCAGCTGCAATTCTTTCTATATTTTCGGCTTTTACAACTACCCTATCAATGACTACTTTAATTGTATGTTTTTTTGTTTTACTCAACTCTATTTCATCATCTAAACGCACCATCACACCATCTATCATTGCGCGTACATAACCTTTATGAACCAAAGATTCAAGCATATCAGTATAGGAACCTTTTTTTTCACGTACAAGAGGAGCTAATAATACTAGTTTTGCACCTTCTGGTAGTTTTGCAACTTCTCCAATAATATCTGAAGCTGACATTTGTGATATTACCTTTTTACACTTATGGCAATGTTGAACCCCTACACGAGCATAAAGAAGTCTTAAATAATCATATATTTCAGTAATAGTTCCAACAGTTGAGCGAGGATTTTTAGATGTTGTTTTTTGATCAATAGCTATAGCAGGAGTAAGTCCTTCTATCTTGTCAACATCTGGTTTTCCTACACGATCTAAAAATTGTCTTGCATAAGAAGATAAGCTCTCCATATATCTTCTTTGTCCCTCTGCATATAAAGTATCAAATGCCAATGTTGATTTACCACTACCACTCAACCCTGTCATCACTACTAATTCATTTTTTGGAAGAGTAAGGTTTATATTTTTTAAGTTATTTTCTCTTGCACCAGTTATTGTAATTACATCTTTTTTTTTCATCTAAACCTCTATAAAAATATTCTATATATTAAATACATTACTATCATAAAATAAAACGCAATTAACATCTTTTTTTGTAAAATTAAATCCACTTTATCTTTTAAGTGAATTCCTATATAAACGCCAATCAATGATGCTAAGCCTATTATTATGCCACTCTCGTAATTTATATGACCCAATCTTGCATGCGACAAAAAACCCGCAACAGAAGAGAATATAACAAAGAAGAGTCCTGCTGAAATTGCTTTTTTAAGTGGTACATGTAAAAAACCAACCAAGATAGGAACCAAAACAATACTTCCTCCTACTCCAATCGTCATACTTATTGCACCCAATGGTATCCCTATTAGTAGCAGTGTACTTTTGGCAACTTCTCTTTGGTCTTTATACTCTTTTGTTTTGTAAAAGAGTCTCAGCAACGCAAAGATAGCAAAACCCAAAAAAATCATCTCTAAAACTGAATCCTCAATACTTGAAGCTATAAAACCACTTAAAAGAGCTCCAACAAAGCCACCTATTCCAATAACAACAACCATAGGAACATCAAGTGTCCCTTTTTTATTATTTAAGTAACTTCCGTAAATAGAACTAAATACCATTTGCAATACAGATATACCTATGGCATCCTTTGTTTCATATCCTAACATTAGTAAAAGAGGTATCAAAATAGTACCCCCACCAATTCCAAAAAAACCGGATAAGACTCCAACACTAATACCAAGTGATATTAACTCTAGCATTTAGTCACCACAAACTTTCCTCTATACCTTTTCGCGAATTGTACTCAAATATCCCTTTATCCTTATTGTATATACTTCTTGAGTAAAGAGTTTAATATTCATTTGAGATTCCATAAAGTATAATCAATCTAATTAAAAGGTATCTATAAAGGGTAATTTATGCTAAGAACCATAATTAAGGCTTCAGAGAATTTTTGTATACATCAAATTCGTGAACCTCATAAGGTAAGTGATGGAAATATTAAAAAGAGAACACTTATTGCTTATATAGATATAGATACACAAGATGGCCTAAAACATAGAGTATATATTGCATCAGATGAGAATTTTATGCAAAGAATCTCTAAAATCTTTTTAGAAGAGGACAAAAGTGATGAGGAAACCTTAATAGATATGACACTAGAAACTGCAAACCTTATTATTGGTAGTGCTAAAGTGATCGCCGAAGAGGCAAATGACAATCCATATACTATTAATACTCCATACTTTGAAAAGATAGATATTTTCGATTTTGAATATGATCAAGCAAAAATCATAAGAGTGGAAAATGATGAACTTATGATAGCAATTAAGGAATTAAATGGCTAAGAAAAACAATTATCACCAGTTTGGTCAACCAGAGCCAGAATATAATCCAGAAAAAGAGCTCTCATGGATGGACTACTCTGGTATCTTGGATATGGAAGTTGAGTTTGTAGCTGATTTAGGTGAAACTGAACTGAGCGTAAAAGATATACTGAAACTTGAAAAAGGTTCAATTATAGATCTTAAAAAGCCAGCTGGTGAAAGTGTTGAATCATATGTCAATGGACGTATTTTAGGCAAAGGCGAAGTTATGGTTTATGAAAAAAATCTTGCAATACGTATAAACGAAGTACTTGATTCAAGTGCTGTACTATACCATCTGTCAAAAGAGAGATTATGATTAAATACCTGCTTCTTTTTCTTCTTCCATTCACACTGCTCAGTGCATCAAAAATTTTAAGTTATAACATTTATGACAGAACAGATAGAGCAGATGTCATGATTACATTCGACACTCCGTATAACGGTGTAATTAAACAAAGTATAAGTAAATCTCAAATAGTTATCAAGCTTAGTGATGCATCAATTGAGTCATCAAAAGTTAAAAAAGTTTCATCTCACTTTTTACATTCAATTACTATAACGCCCATGTCTAATCAGACACAAATAGTTGCTTCAGTTCCATCATCCGTCAAATTACTTGCATCTAAGACATCGGATTCTTATGGATTAAGACTTAGATTTACAAACGCAGCATCTCTTAAAAATACAGACAAAACGAATCCAAATCCAATAATATCCCTTCCAACCAAAAAAGATGATGATATGTCAACTAGTTACTACATTGTAGTATCTATCTTAGTAATTGGGATACTAATACTATTTTTAATCAAGAAAAAAATGACTATCAAAAACGTACAAAAAGCTCAGAGCCCTTGGCTATTTCAGGCAAATGAAGCAAATAAAGAATCTCAAACAAAAAAAGCACCATCCAATGTNAACACAGAGAATAAAGAGATATCTATAAGATTTCAAAAATCCCTAGATGAACATAATAGTGTCGTTATGCTTGATTTTGCTCAAATGAGCTACTTAGTATTAATGGGAAAAAGTAATATATTATTGGATAAGTTTACTGATGATAAGCCAAATACACAAGAAGATTTTGAATCAATTTTACAAAATAGACATCAAGAACTCGATGATTTTTTAAGAGTTGATTCTAACAAGTCAACTCATATTAATGAGCCAAAAGAGGCTTTACAAGCGTATAAAGAAAGAGCAGCTTCAATTTCATATGAAGCATAGAGAATTTTCTCTTAGTCTCTTTCAAATCTCTCTTTGAGTAGTTTTTTAATTGTATTAATATTGCTCATGTTTAGTTCATAACTTTTGTCCATAAGTTTACTTACGTGAAATACTTCTGTAACAGTAATACCATATGGATCTTTTTTTTCTTTACTCATTTTTTCATGATCAAAGGAGTATAAATATAAATTTTTACGAGCTTTTTGAATATAATAAGTAACAACAATTTCATCAGAAAACTTTTTTTCTAAAGCTACAATAACTTTTTGATTTTCTGCATATTCATTCGTTATACCTAATAGCTCTTTTGCATTTTCTATACTAAGGTATCCTACATAAAATTTGTTATATAAATCATGATACCTTTGTACCTTTGGATTCATTAAGAAGCCCATATCTATTATATGTTTTTTATGACTTCTCAAAGTTTTTGTAATCCAAGACATAGTATTATAATATCTAAAAGGGTGTAGTTTTAAAGTATGCGCTTCTATCATTTTTTTAGAGTTCATTATCTCTTTTGGAACAATTATTTTTTTATCTTTCTTGTGTGATGTAATATAGTCCAATACTTCAGCAGCTGAGAATTCTTTCGTAAACCAAACTGTACAAAAATCAGGAAATTGTTTCACACCTGTTGCACCATCATTTAAAATAATAAGAGCTTTAATCTCATAATTAGGAAATATAATCTCTAAAAGTGCTTTTTTCTTTCTCAGTCTACGTCTTAGTTTAAGTACTGATTTAACTAAAGTCATTTCAACAAAATAAAGTTCATTGTTTTTTGTAATAAACATAGCATCAAATTCACTGATTTCACGACTTTTTGTTCTATATACGATTTGCTCTTTTTCACTTATGGAGAGAGTATTTGGGAATGCTTTAGATTTGTTTTGATGAAAACCTTTGAGTACAAATTTTGTAATATAATCATTATCTTCTGCATACCGCAATAGTTTTTCATATATGAAGTTTTCAAATACTTCACCCTCAAAAGAACGATAAGAACTCATATATGATGGATCTTCTTCATCCATACCTTTGTGAATCAAAGATAAAAGATGCTTTGTGTTGTAATCATAGTGCAATATGTTATCAGCAATATCACGTTTTTCTAAATTTCTAATGGATTGGGAGATATCTAACATCAGCTTACAATCTCACTATATTTAAAAAAGTCATTAATAATGTCTCTATACTCTTTAACATCAGTAATGCTATTAACACTATTTCTTAAGACAGAAGCACCTCTATAGCCCTTAGAGTACGTATGAGTATGCTTTCTAAACATTGGTACACCATAATCACCATAAAACTCTATCATTTTATCAAAGTGTTCCATGATAATTTGATGTTTTATATCTTTATCTATATACTCACTGCCAGAACGTAACTGATGAAAAATCCATGGAGCACCAACAGCACCACGACCAATCATAACACCATCAGCACCGGTATGCTCAAGTACCCATTTAGCTTTCTCATAAGAGTCTATATCACCATTTGCTATTACAGGGATAGAAACCGATTTCTTAATCTCAGCAATTGCATCATAATCAACAGCAGCTTTAAATTTACCAGCACGAGTTCTGCCATGAACAGCAAGAAAATCAGCTCCACTATCTTCAACCATTTTAGCTATATCAATATGTTTTTTTTCTTCAAATCCAAGTCTTATTTTCACACTTGTTAAATTTTTATTTGAAGTATCTTTTATTGTTTTTATTATTTCACCCATCAATGGTAAATTTAAAAGGAGAGAACTTCCGCTCCCATGCCCTACAACTTTTGGAACAGGACACCCGCAGTTTAAATCAATTATATCTATACCTACTTGTTCATTAAGTACTTCAACAGCACGTTTTGCCATATCAACTTCAGAAGCAGAAATTTGAACAGAATAAGGGTCTTCAATTGGACTTTTCTCTAACATATGCAAAGTTTTTTTTGAGCCATGAGCCAAAGCATTCGAACTTAACATCTCACTTACAGTAAGATCTGCACCGAATTTTTTAACAACACTTCGAAATGGAAGATCTGTAAAGCCCGCAAGGGGAGCCAATACATATATAGGCTTGTCGAAAGATAAGTTTTTAAGCATATAAGCTATATGAACAACTCAATGTTAAAGTGCTTATTACACTCTTTTAAAGCTCTATACGCTTTAAAGTTTAGGTACTCATCAGGTTGAGAAATATCTAATATATCATTAGCCGGCTCAAGCATCTCTAAATCATATAGAGTATACAGATATGCATCCATCGCTTCTTCGTCATCAACACTTAACATCTCAAATAACTTCATTCTTTGCTCTGGAATCATTCCATGAGAAACTACCATTGAAATTTCAAGATAATCTTTAAGTTCTAAATCTAAATCACTAAACAGAGCTATCAGTGCATCATTAGATATCTCTATATTATTTTCATCAGCGTTAATCCTACTCAGTATCACTAAAAGTGAACTTTTTGTTAAAAATGCTTTGTATTTTTCTATAGCATTTAGTGTATGAGTTTTTACAAAGTCAGTATAAACTTCTACGCATAATTCTTTAGCATATTTATCTGAGTGAGAAAGTATCTCTTCACTGCTTAGATCACCTTTTTTATAACTGTTTCTATTGTTTTGAACTACCAGTGGATTTGAAGGAAGAAGAGAATATGATTTTAAATCAACGACCTCTCCATTTTTGATAGAATCAACCGTTTTAATAACAGCGTTAATTTTTTCATTATCTGTATCAGGAGCAACATCACCTTTTAAAAACAATGTAGTTTCATCTAAGAGTCTACCAAGAAGTTTATATCTAGGTGTTTTGAAACTATGATTACGTTCGGCTTTGTTAAGGTATGCATCAACTATTGCATCAATAATTTTGTCATAATCTTTATCGTATTTACGAACTTTAAAGCTACCTATCATACTATAAAAGGACATATGTATCACACTAGCTATGTACAATATAAAAAGAGGTACAATCACCCATATTGCTACCGATAATGATGGTAATAAGACACCGAACAACTCAATACTAATAGTCTCTTGTGTCACATATGCATACACATACCAACCTACTAAAGCCATTAATATTAATGAAGCAATTGTATATCTCTTAATGTACATAATAAATCCCCTATTTAGATTTTTCTACTATTTCTCTACAATCTATACAGTAAATTGCATGTGGTTTAACTTTCAGTCTTTGAAAACCTATATCATCTTCACACATTTCACAAACACCATAATCACCAGATGCTATTTTACCAAGAGTTATATTTATCTCTCTTAATTCTTGCTCTTGTTGCTGAACAATTGCACTTTCTACCATGGAATTGTTATTAACTGAGGCGTGATCACCTTCATCATTCAACTCTAATGAATTCAATTGATCCAATTCATCATTAACACCCATGATGTTTTTATTTATCTGTTCTCTTCTACTTTCTAATATCTCTTTAAAGTATTTTAATTCACTAGCCTGCAATTATTCTTTCCTCACTTATGATATGGATGGTTGCTTAAAATAGAGAAACCTCTATAAATTTGTTCAAGTAAAACCGCTTTGGCTACTTTATGACTCATAGTTAATTTACCTAAACTTATAACTGAATCACCTTTATTTAAAAAGTCATTCTCAAAGCCATAAGCTCCACCTATTAAAAATTTAACCGACATTCTATCATTTAAAAGCTTACTAAACTCAAAACTATCGATTAATTTTCCATCAGGATGCAAAATAACACAATAATCCTTGCCTGTATAAGGCTCTAAAGCTCTAGTATATGCCTCTTGTGAGGCTTTTGGTGAAATAGTGTGTGATTTTGCTACATCTTTAGAAAAAAGTTCAATATCATCCACTTTTGCAAAGCGAGAAATCATTTTTGTTAACTCTTTATAGAGTGGGTCATAAATACTTTTTTCTTTTTTTGCTATTGATATAATATCAATTTTCATATCAAGATACCAATCCACTACCAATCACATGGTATGTAACATTTTGAAATCTATCATCTATTTTGACGCCGCCAATAGCTGCAACAAAATGTTTACTTTTTAAAGCAATTTCATCAAGTGAATTTCCAAGCACTCCAACAATATCTTTTTTTGTACTTGTATCTCGATATGCACCCAAGCCTATATAATTTAAATCCATCTCATTAGACTCTAAAACTTCTTTTTCATTATGTGTAGAAATGCCTAAGATTTTATCCTCTTTAATTACACTTCTTAATATTTTAACAGCTTTAAAAATATCTTTATCGATAGTTTTTAAATCTTCTTGACCCATATGTACACCATCACAAAACTCAACAAGCTCATAAGCGTCATTAACAATCAAAAAACCATCAAAGTTTTTTCTAATATAAATAAGTTGTTGTTTGATAAAAGCTATGTCTGCGTTTTTATTTCTATACTGGATTATTTCTGCATTGTTGAGTTTTGCTATGTCAAGAAACTTTTCCAATGACACACCTCTGCCATCAAGCATATCTTGATCACAAAGTGCATAAAGTCTCATATTATACTTTTAAGAGAGTAAGAAGATCTGAAAGAGTTTTCTTTAACTCATTTCGGTTTACTATCATATCGACAGAACCTTTTTCTAATAAAAATTCTGCTCGTTGGAAACCATCTGGAAGAGCTGAACCTATAGTTTGTTCAATAACACGTTGACCGGCAAAACCAATCAGAGCTCCAGGCTCAGCAATAATAATATCACCAAGTGTTGCAAAAGATGCACTAACACCACCCATTGTTGGGTCAGTAAGAACTGATATATATGGCAAGTTATGATTTGCCAACTTCCCAAGAGCAGCAGATGTTTTAGACATTTGAAGAAGTGAAAATGTACTCTCCTGCATTCTAGCACCACCAGAAGCACTTAAAATNATCAAACCTTCTCTATTTTCGATAGCACGATTAACTGCNCTAACAATTTTNTCACCTTCAACAGAACCTAAGGAGCCACCCATAAATGCAAAGTCAAAAATCACTATCTGAGCAGACACCCCATTCATTGTAATAGATCCGCTCACTACTGAAGATTTTCTACCAGTCTTAGCAAAACCTTCTTCAATTCTTTTTTTGTAAGGTTTTTTATCTACAAAAGATAAAGGGTCAACCGGTGCTAAAGTTGAATCATATTCAATAAATGAACCCTCATCTGCAAGTAATTCTATTCTCTCTTTTACACCTATACGAAGATGAAAACCACATTTAGGACATACATAACTTTGGTTTTCCACCTCTTTATAGTACATCAAAGAGTGACATGACTTACACTTAATCCAGTGAGAAGACACCTCTGCTTTCGCTGGTGGTTTAGTTTCAAAAGTTTTAGTAAAAATGCTTAATAGGTTCAAAAAATATCCTTAGATTATATAAATAATCGTTAATTATATCAAATTAATGCTAATATTGAAGAATAATAAAGTTTATTTGTAGAAAACAATTTACTCACAAATATAGTGAGTAAATTATGTGTGTTATTTTAATAAAGAGTCTACAATGCTTCTAGCCGCTTCACGACCATCATAAGCTGCAGTAACAACTAAGTCTGCACCTCTAAAACAATCACCACCTGCATAAATACCAGAAGTTGAAGTTTCATGTGTTTCTTCATTAATAACAATCCCACCCCATGAATTAGTCTCGATTCCATTTTCAGCTAAGAACGATGGAACAACAGGATCAAATCCAAGCGACATTATAACTACGTCTGCGTTTACTCTTGTTTCAGAACCTTTAACCTCTTCCATACGTTGACGGCCATCTTCATTTTTAGCACCTAAGGTAGTTTTAATAACTTCAACTGCTATAGCTTGACCTGATTCATTCAGTAAAATTTCTTTTGGAGAAACAAGAAAAGTAAAGTCAACACCCTCTTCCATCGCATTTTTGTACTCTTTTTTACTTCCTGGCATGTTTTTCTCATCACGACGGTAAAGACAAGTAACACTTCTTGCACCCTCACGTTTAGCTGTTCTAAGACAGTCCATAGCAGTATCACCACCACCAATAACAACTACATTTAAATCTTTGAAATCAAATTTTTTCTCATATGAAATTTTAAAATTTTTCTTTTGAATATTCGTTAAATAGTCTATTGCTGCATAAACATTTGGAGCTTTTTCACCATTTAAAGATGCAGATTTAGTTTTTGTTGCTCCCACTCCAATAAACATTGCATCGTGAGTATCAGCAATTTCTTCAAACGTTATATCTTTACCAACTTCACAATTAAGAACGAGTTCAAGACCTGCCTCTTTTAGTAAAGAAACACGACGTTCTACAATCTTTTTATCTAACTTAAAATTTGGTATACCATATGTTAAAAGTCCGCCAGCACGATCAGCTCTTTCATACATAGTTACAGCAATACCAGAACGTAGTAAATATGTAGCTGCAGATAAACCAGCAGGTCCACTACCTATAATTGCTACTTTTTTATCAGTCGTAACACCAGGAAATTCTGGCTTATAGCCAGCTTTAAAACCAGCTTCTGTAATATGTGTTTCAACAGATCCAATAGTAATTGCACCATGTCCATCATTTAAGGTACAATCTCCTTCACACAGTCTGTCATGTGGACATACACGACCCATTACTTCTGGAAACGGTGATGGTTCATTTGATAATTTAAATGCAAATTCCAAATCTTTTTCAGCAATTGACTTTAACCATTGAGGAATATAGTTATGAAGAGGACATTTATTCAGACAAAATGGATCCCCACATTGAATACATCTCTCACTTTGAGAAGCGGCTTCATTCTTATCAAAGACTTCATATATCTCACCGAAATCTTTTACACGCTCAATTACTAATCTTTTTTCAGGATCAACTCTTTCAGTTGTTAAAAATTCTTTCATATTAATCTCCATTCTCTAAATTTAGAGGTAATTTAGTTAAGTTTTTAGGACGAATAAGCCAGAAATTTCTAACCTCTACTCTAAAGTTATCCAATAACTCTTTAGCTTTAACACTCTCAGTCTCAACAATGTAATCTTTTAATAATCTTTTCAGTAGATGTCTAGCATCAGCTCCTTCATCAGTATCTATTCTGACAGCTTCTACTAACTCACGATTCACATTTTCCACAAAACTATGATCTTCATCATAAACAAATGCAACACCACCTGTCATACCTGCACCAAAATTAATACCTGTACGACCAAGAATAACAACAATACCACCAGTCATATACTCACAAGCATTATCACCAGAGCCTTCAACAATTGAAACAGCACCAGAATTACGAACTGCAAATCTCTCACCTACAGAACCAGAGATATAAAGTTTCCCACCAGTTGCACCATAAAGACAAGTATTACCACCAGCAGCAAATTCTTCACCTTCATTTTCAGAAGTAATTACAATTTTACCACCATGCATTCCTTTACCAAGATAATCATTTGCAACACCATTTAAATAAATAGATACACCAGGAATCAAAAAGGCTCCTAGAGCTTGTCCAGCCACACCTGAAAGATTAATTTTAATAGTGTCTGCTTTGAGCCCTTCATCACCATAATACTGTGCAATTTCACCCGATACTAGTGCACCAAAACTTCGATTTACATTAGTAATTTCTCTAGTAATTCTAATAGGATGATCTGGATGCTTAATAGCACTCATCGCTTCTTTTAAAACATCTTTTTCAAAGAGATTATCATCAAATGGAGGATTGGATCTTTGTTGATGGGTATTAACACCCTCTTCTTGGTGTAAAATAGAAGAAAAATCAAATTTTTGAGCAAATTTATCCTCTTTCACTTTAAGCATATCAACACGCCCAATCATATCTTCCATAGTCTCATAACCAAGTTCAGCCATAATAGAACGAATATCTTCAGCTAAAAGAGTAAAGTAATTGATAACTTGGTTCACATGTCCTTTGAAGAAATCTTGACGTAGTTTTTCATTTTGAGTTGCGATTCCAACTGAACATTTATTGACATGACAGATACGAAGCATTTTACAACCAACGATTGTTAAAGCACCTGTACCAAATGCGTAAGACTCAGCACCTAAAAGAGCTGCCTTAACAATATCAAGTCCTGTCTTTAATCCACCATCAGTTTGAACTTCAACTAGACCACGTAAATTATTTGCTTTGAGTGCATTGTGAGCTTCAGAAAGACCAATTTCCCATGGATTACCAGTAAACTTAATAGATGTAAGTGGTGCAGCACCTGTACCGCCGTCACCACCAGAGATAATAATCTTATCTGCATATGCTTTTGCAACACCTGCTGCAATGGTACCAACACCAATAGTAGAAACAAGTTTTACTGCAACACGAGCTTTTGGATTCACCTGTTTCATATCAAAGATAAGTTGCGCTAAATCTTCAATAGAGTAGATATCATGGTGTGGAGGAGGCGAAATTAACGTAACCCCGGGAATAGTATGACGAAGTTTTCCAATTAATGGAGTAACCTTATGTCCTGGAAGTTGTCCGCCCTCACCAGGTTTTGCACCCTGAGCAACTTTAATTTGAATCTCTTCAGCAGAACGTAGGTATGCTGGAGTGACACCAAAACGACCAGATGCAACTTGTTTGATTTTGGAATTTCTTTCAGTACCAAAACGTGCAACATCTTCTCCACCTTCACCAGAGTTTGATTGTCCGCCAATTCTATTCATCGCTATTGCTAAAGTTTCATGTGCCTCAGGAGAAATAGAACCAAGACTCATAGCTGCCGTAGAGAAACGTTTAAAAATTTTCTCTTTAGATTCAACTTTACTAATATCAATAGGCTTTCTATCAGATTTTAAATCAAAGAAATCACGAATAAATTTAAGACCACGTTTGTTTACTAAATCTTTTAAACTCTCAAAATCTTCTTTTTTCCCACTACCAGCCATTTTATGAATAGCATGAATGACAGCAGGTCCAAAATCATGATGCTCTTGATTAGTATAAAATTTATAAAAACCACCAATATTAAGTGGGAAAATTTTATTAAAACCGTTTTCTTTAAATGCTTCTTTATGATACTTAGTAATTCTTTCATCTATATCTTCATAGGTTAATCCGCCAAGTGCACAGTGAGAAGTTGCAAAACAATCTCCCACGATCTCTTTACTTAAACCAAGAACATCAAAAAGACCAGTATTACGGTATGAAGCCATAGTTGCAATACCCATTTTTGACATTATTTTCAACAGACCTGCGTTTAATGCATTATGAATTGACTTTAGTGCTTCGTGACAATCAATATTAATAACCTTAGAATTATCAACCTGATTAATAGCTGTAGAAAAAAGTAGATTTGGATAAATAGCACTAGCACCATATCCGATAATAACTGCAGCACTATGAGAATCAACAACTTCACCAGTTACAGAGATAATAGAAACAAGATGACGAATTTTCTCTTTTAAAAGAGCAAAATTAATACGTCCTACAGCCATGGCCATAGGAATTATTTTATTATTTAGATTAAACTCATAATCATCTAAAATTACAATTCTAGTACCATCATTTCTCACAGAGTCAATAATTTTTTTTGTTAAAGTTTCAAGAGCTTCTTTTAAGTTACCTTTATAAGCAGTTGAAAATGTAGTATTATGATAGTAAGCTTGATAACGTGGTGATTTTTTATCACCAAACGACTTTAATACGTCAAGTTTTTCACTAGTAATAATAGGAGAAATAGATTTTAAACGATGCGCGTGAGATGGTATCTCATCCAAGATATTATGAACTTCACCAAAACCAGTATTTAAACTCATTACAACTTTTTCACGAATTGGATCAATCGGTGGATTTGTAACTTGAGCAAATTTTTGTTTAAAATAATCAGAGAATGAACGTTGTTTAGTTGAAAACGCAGCTAAAGGAGTATCATCACCCATAGAACCAACTGCTTCTTTTCCATCAATCAACATAGGTTCAATTACCTGTTCAACAATCTCTTGAGTGATATTAAAATATCTCTGTCTTTTAATAAAGTTTTCTTTATCAAATTCACATTTACTCACATACTGTTCTTCAACATGCTCTTGAAGATAAATCATATGCTCGTTTAACCATTTCATATAAGGATTTGAGCTTTTTAAATAGTTATCGATCTCTTGACTTTTAAGAATTTTTCCAAATTTCAGGTCAAGTCCTAACATTTCACCAGACTGAAGACGACCTCTTTCTTTAATATCTTCTTCTTTTATATCAACAACACCATACTCAGACGCAATAAGTAGATTATCATCTTTTGTAATAATATATTTTGAAGGACGAAGACCATTTCTATCAAGAACACAACCGATATAACGACCATCAGTTACCGAAAATGCTGCTGGACCGTCCCATGCTTCAAATACAGTTGAATGATATTCATAAAATGCACGAAGTTCAGGATCCATATGTGGAGCATTTTGCCACGCTGAAGGAATAACAGCACGAGCAGCTTTGAAAAAATCCATACCATTAACAATAAGAAATTCAAAAAAATTATCAGCAGATGCACTATCGGATGAGTTAAGCTGTAAAATTGGTAAGATTCTACTGATCTCTTCATCAGTAAATACTTCACTTTTAATTGATTCTGATTTTATCTCTACATTTATACGATTGCCCTCAACTGAGTTAATTTCACCATTATGTGCAACCGCACGAAATGGCTGAGCTAAACGCCACTCAGGCAAAGTATTTGTAGAAAATCTTTGGTGAAAAAGTGAAAAAGATATTTTAAATGATGTATCTTGAAGGTCTTTATAAAACTCTTTAATATGCGTAGGCATAACAAGCCCTTTATACGAAAGAACTTTTGAACTCATAGATGCAATATAGAAATCTCTATCATCAATTAACTTGTGTTCTGCCTCTTTACGAGAGAGATATAAAAGAGCATCAAATCTATTTGTAGCCATTATTGAGTTAGGAGTAATGAAAAGTTGTAGTATGTTTGGCAAAGACTCTATAGCCTGATCACCAAGTGCATTAATATCAATAGGTACTTCTCGATTAAATACCACCTTTAAGTCATTGTTCGTACAAATATCTTCAAGTATTTCTATATGATCTTTATTTTTAGTAAATACTGAAGCCACAGCAAATTGTGTAGGAAGTTCAACCCCATTTTTTTCAGCTTCAGTTCTTAAAAATTCTTCTGGCATAGATAATAGAAGTCCACTACCATCACCTGTCTTACCATCTGCTGCAACAGCACCACGGTGCATCATTCGCTCTAAAGCAGTAACTGCATCATCTAAAACTTTATGTGAAGCTTTATTTTTGATATTAGCAACAAGACCAAAACCACAGTTATCTTTGAATGATCTTAATAAATCATGATGTTCAACCATTTTTTCTCCTAAATTTGTAAATTTAATAATAGATTTGAATAAATTTAATCTCTTCTTAAAGAAACTTAGTCTATTTAGACAAAGTGTCTATATTATACATTTCAAAGGTTTAAAAAAGCATAATAGTGTTAATATTTTTTAAATAAATTTTATTTTTGAGTAAATAGGAAGCAGTCAAGTGCAAGGTTACATAATAAATCTTAATAAAGTGAAAGATGAAGATTTAATAGTCACGATTTTAGCTAAGGATAGCTTAGATACCCTTTATAGATTCTATGGTGCAAGACATGGAACCATAAATATTGGTTTTAAAATTGATTACGAAAAAGACTCCTCTTCAAAATCTACAATATCAAGACTAAAAGATGTAATTCATATTGGTTATACATGGATAAACGACTATAAACTTTTACGTTTATGGCAAGATTTTTTAGTACTATTTCACAAACATCTCAATGACGCAGAAGATATTGGCAGTTTTTATTTTGATTTGATTGATAATGCATCCAAAGAGTGGGGAAAACAAAATCCTAAACGTGTAGCAATCGAAACCTATGTGAAAATTTTAGAACATGAGGGACGGCTGCATAAAGAATTCAACTGTTTTTTATGCTCGATGCCTATCAAAGGTAATGTTTCTCTCATAAGAGCATACTTACCTACACATCAAAAATGTACGCATACACTTAGTATAAATAGAGAAGCTTTAAATGAACTATTTGAAAATAAATCATCTCTATTTCTAAGCGATAAAGAAGTTGATAGACTCTGGCATATTCTGCTTGAAGGTCTATAATGGCTCATCTTTAAAAAGAGTTTACCTTATTTTAATTCTAGGCTATCATGGGCTAGTTTCCGAACCCAATCATTAAATTTTATTTCATTTTTCAAGCAATAATCAGCAAAAGTTTTTAATTCATTTGGAGTGAGCATCAACTCAACTTCTACCAATTTTTCATTTTTAGATTTTAGTATCTCTATATCTTCAAATTTTTTACTCATGTGAAATACTATTTTCGAGCAACAAGAGAGGCTATTCGAACCTTTTCTCCTCTTAAATTAATATCATCTCTCTCTTCATAATAAATGATATCAAGTCCTATAAAAGAGTGTAAAAGTTCATTTTTTCTCAATAGATAATCTAGGTTCATTGTGTCATGCTTATAATCACCATGCGCTACTATAAAGGTCTCAAACACAAGAATCCCACCATCTTTTAAAGCATCTTTCATCTGGGAGACCAAACGTCTATTTAAGTAATTTGTATTAACAATCAAATCATATTTTTTTGGTGCAAGATTATATTTATCCAAATCAGTCTCAACTTTAGTTATGGTTGCACTTTTTTTAACCTTACTTAGAGCATAATCTGAAATATCAACGGCATCTACTAGAAAACCTTTCTCAGCTAAAAAATGAGTGTTTCTGCCTGTTCCACATGCTATGTCTACAGCCTGACCAACATTTACTTCGTTTATATATTTTTCCAGGACACTCGAAACATTATCCGGCATAGGAAATTCTAAATATCTTTTATTCCATCTCTCTTTATCTTCTATCATGACAATCTTCCTTTATAATCTTCATATCCAAAATCTTTTACTATATCTAACTTCTCATTTTGACGTAGAATAGCCAATGATGGTAATTTTATTCCATTGAATGTTGTATTTTTAACAAAAGTGTAGTGAATTTGGTCTTCAAATATAATTTTATCTCCAATATTTAAGGGATTGTCAAAAGAATAATCACCCATAATATCGCCTGCAAGACAGGTGTTTCCACCTAATCTGTAAGTATATTTTTTCTCACCTGATTCACCGCTATTTCTTACAACAGCACGATATGGCATAGCTAAAGTGTCTGGCATATGTGCCTCAGCCGATGTATCAAGTATAGCTAAATTCATACCATTCTCAAACACATCCAATACTGTTGCAACTAAATATCCCGTTTCCCACCCAACAGCTTCACCCGGTTCAAGATAGACTTCAACATCATATGTTTCTCTAAAATATTTAACTAATTTAATTAGCTTCTGCACATCATAATCTTTTTTAGTGATATGATGCCCTCCACCAAAGTTGATGTATTTTAAATTTTTAAAATATTGAGAGAAGTTTTTCTCAAACGCAACTAAAACCTCTTCTAATTCATCTGCCCCCTGTTCACATAAAGCATGAAAATTCAGACCATCAAGATGCTCTACAATAGATGCATCAAAATTAGCTAAAGTAGTACCTAAACGCGAGTATAAACCACAAGGATTATAAATATCAACAGGTGAAGCAGATACTTCGGGATTGATTCTTATTGATATATGAATATTTGGATTTATTGCTTTGGCTCTATCTTTGTATTTTAAAAGTTGCGATGGTGAATTAAAAACTATATGATCCGATATTTTAGCTATTTCGTCTATATCTGTCTCTTTAAACGCAGGAGAGTAAGTATGTACCTCTTTGTCAAACTCTTCTCTTGCCAATAATGCCTCATGCAATCCACTTGCAGTACAACCATAAAGATACTTTGAAATTAAAGGAAACGTACTCCACATTGCAAAGCCTTTTAGGGCCAATATAATTTTTGCACCACTCTCATTTTGAACATATTCAAGAAGTTTTAGATTTTTTTCTAAAAGTTTCTCTTCACATATATAACATGGAGTTTGTATATCCTTATAATTATTCATATTACTTTTTAATCCTCTGCTTTAAAAAACACTTTTAAACCGATAAATCTTTTATCTGCCAAGGCAAGCCTTGTTTATTCAACTCATCCATAAAAATATCAGGGTCAAACTCTTCCATATTAAATACACCCTTTCCATTCCATTTACCTTCAAGCATAAGTTTTGCACCTATCATTGCCGGAACTCCGGTTGTGTATGAGACAGCTTGAGATTTTACTTCAGCGTAACATTGTTCATGGTCACTTACCTGATAGATATAAATCTTTTTAGGTTTTCCATCTTTGATACCTTCGGCAACAATTCCAATGTTTGTTTTACCTTTAGTACGAGGTCCAAGTGAGGCAGGATCAGGAAGTAGTGTTTTCAAAAACTCCATAGGAACTATCTTTTGTCCTTTATGTTCAACTTCTTTTATACCTAACATTCCAACATTTTCTAAACACTTCATATGTGTTAAATAGCTCTCTCCAAATGTCATAAAAAATCTAATGCGTTTAAGACCTTTTATATGTTTAACAAGAGATTCCATCTCTTCATGGTAGAGCAAATAACTATCTTTTGGACCAACCTCAGGATAATCCCAAACCATTTTTATTTCCATAGGTTCCGTTTCAATCCACTTGCCATTTTCCCAATATCTACCCTTTGAAGAAACTTCACGTAGATTTATTTCAGGATTGAAATTAGTTGCAAACGCATAACCATGGTCACCAGCATTACAATCAAGGATATCAACAGTATGAATCTCATCAAAATAGTGTTTTTGGGCATATGCACAAAATACATTTGTAACACCTGGGTCAAAACCAGAACCTAGTAGTCCCATAATTCCAGCTTCTTTAAATGCAGCGTCTCTTTCCCACTGAAGTTTATATTCAAACTTTGCCTCATCAGGATGTTCATAATTTGCAGTATCAAGATATGCTGTTTTTGTGGCAATACAAGCATCCATAATCGCCAAATCTTGATATGGAAGTGCTACATTTATAACAATATCTGCGTTTACTTCTTCAATGAGCTTAATCACTTCAGCTGTAACATCTGCATCTACTGTAGTAATTTCAATATCTGCATTTGGTAGTTCACTTTTAATCTCTTCACATCTACCAATACTTCTACTCGCTAATACAATCTTACCAAACACATCTGCGTTTAAAACACATTTATGCACAACAACACGGCTTACGCCACCTGCACCTATAATTAAAGTTGTTTTCATTAAAATTTTTCTCCTAAATAAAGATAAGCACTCTGCTCCCCATCATCCGAAAAGCCATATGCTAAATAAAATGGTCCTAAAAATGTATCTGCTGCTACATATACAGTTCCTGATTTGTGAACGGTATTATAATTAAACTTTTCTCCATTATTCCATGCCTGACCACTCTCTAAAGAAAATCCAACATAAAGAGGTGCGTTTAAGTTACCAAAAAATCCACCATTTTTTATTTCATAGGTATACTTTAAAACGCCAAGTAAAACATTATCTCCATGAAATGAGTATGGAGCATAACCAGAGAGATTAAAGAGTCCACCGAGTGTAAAGACTCCACTTAATCTATTTATATCATCATCATTCTTTTTATATGTATTGCCGTATTTTACATAAATTGTTATATTATTTGCATAAAATCTAACTGGTTTTTCTATATCAAAATATATCTGTTCATAATCGTAATCACTCCCCCATGAATCACTCTCTTTTGTCCATTTTATTTCAGATTTAAGACCAATTTGTGGAAAGTTAACATTATCTAGATTATCTACTTTTATTGAAGCATATATTGGTTTAACATCATATTTTTCTTTTAAGCCAGTAGCATCAACTTGCACTTTATCTTCAAACAGTGAGGCAGCAACTTCAAACTCATAATCAGTTGTCACATGTGCTCCAAAAGCTAAAGTTGCACCTATTCTACTTGAAAATATTTCTTGATTACCTATTTCACCTGTCTCAAAAACATCAGTCACAGACTCATAAACAATAGATGGTTTAACATAATATCTTTGCATGGTATCAAGTGGTTGAAATATCTCAGTATAAGCCTTTTCATATCTTCCTATCTCAAAATCATTTTTCCACTCACCAGCGAGCTCATTTATACCAAACATTGTATAGCCAAATTTTAGTGAATATGCAGAATGACCTTCAAAATCATCTTCAAGACCTATCGAAAAACGCATTTCTCCGTGATTATCCCAACTTGGAATTGTTTTTATCACTAATATATTCTTTGCGTTTTCTTTCATGATTTCATAATCAACACTATCAAAAATCATCATATTGTAAAGGTGTAGTAAATCTGCTCTTAAGCCACTTTCATCCAACTTACTACCCACTTGCTGATGAATTCTTTTTTTTATGGACTCATCTGATATATAGGTATTATTTTCTATCCTTATTTCGTCAATTGTCGGTTCTACATATTGATGCTTATACCTATGTTTAACTCTATATTTCGCATACGCTTCATCACTTAGAGATAAAACTTTGAGTTTATCTTCATTCGCCTGAGCTATATCTACACCTTTTTGTACTATTTGCAGATATTTTTCAGCATCTAAAGCACCATATTCACTGACATCAGGGATTAATAATATATCTTTTTGATTTAACGTAGATATAGACTCCTCTACATTTTTTCTAGTTAAGATATCTACGAGTTGTCCCATAACGACAAGATAGGAATTAACATCTATATTTTTATTAAAATCTTCACTCACATCTACTGCAATAATAATATCTGCACCCATATCTCTAGCAACTTGAATAGGAAAATTATTGCTTACTCCCCCATCTACTAAGTCTATACCATTAATATTTATCGGTTGAAATCCACCAGGTATAGAGCTTGAGGCATAAATAGACTTCGCTAAAGAGCCTGACTTCAATACAACAGCCTCTCCATTTTTAATATTTGTTGCAACTGCTCTATAAGGAATTGGCAAATCATCAAAATCTTCTATCTCTTGAACATTTCTAGTCCACGACATAAGTTTTAAAAGAAATGGTTCTCTCTTTAAGACGCCTGTTGGAAGTACCAATTCGTTCTCTACGTTAACGCCTAAGCCTAATCTACCCTGATAGGTATAATCTATGTCTTTTCTTCTCATAGGTATATCTTGACGATTAAAATCAGTTCTTATATACTTTTGCCACTCTGTAGAACGTAACATATCTTCTATCTCTTGTGGCGTTTTTCCACTGGCATACAATCCACCCATAAAAGATCCGAAGCTTGTGCCGACTATCATATCTATAGGAATATTATTTTTTTCTAAAACCTTCATAACACCAACATGAGCAGCACCACGAGCACCACCACCACTAAGAACCAAAGCTATTTTTGGTCTCTCTTGCGCAGACAATGATGTTAAAATAAGAAGTATAATCAAATATAATTTAGTTACTTTCATACTTCTCTTTTAATCCTTGTATGATATTTTTGAGTTTTTCAGCTTTAATCTCTTTAGGAACTGGAGTTGAAAAATAGACTTTCACATCTCTTCTTTTAAAAAAATTCTTTTTTTTATGTGGCTTATGTTTTGAAAACATACTTCCAAATAGACCGTCAATATAAAAAGGAATGATAACTCCATCATAGTTTTGGGGAATCATCTCATAACCTCTATAAAAAGTACCAAGTTCTCCATCTTTGCTAATTCCACCTTCTGGATATATGGCAACAACTTTACCATCTTTAAGCCTTGTATGTGCCTCTTTAAAAGCATCTTTTGAAGCCCTTGGGGATAATGGTATTGTTTCTCCTTTTCTAAACATTGCGTTTAAGAGAGGCCAATGATAAATCTCTTTATCCATCATAAAGTTAATCTTTCTTTTCATAGGAATCTGTAAAATAATCCAATCCAGCCAGCTAACGTGATTTCCCAAAAACAGTACTGCCTTATCTCTTGGTATATTTTCTAAACCTTCATAACTATACTTATGACGCGTTCTAGAAATAAGCTCCATAGTCGCAAAAAAAGTCATAACAAAATATCGTTTTAACATCATATAACTTAGGTATAGACCAACCAAGGCCATTAGATAAAATAGCAGCTCTGCATTCATTCCAAAATATGCAAAAAGTGTTGTTAGAACTAAAAAACTAAACATAAAAATATTTTGTATATAATTACTTCCTGCTAGTATAGTTCCAAGGTGTACACTTGGGGAAAGGAACTGAATATGTGCGTTTAGTGGGACTAAAACAAAACCAGAAAATATACCAAAGAGCATAAACATAAACGCAATCACTCCCATTGAGGATATCATAGGAACTAAAAATACTATAAGTGTTATACCTATTGAACCAATTGCTACTAAACCAGTATTTATATAGTACTTAGAAAATGATGCCGCCATTAATGAACCGAAGACTATTCCTACTCCGGCTAATGCCATGACACCTTGAACAAAGATTGTATTTGTAACACCAAGTTCACTCTTTGCATACTCACCAAAGATAGCTAACACAACTTGAGAAATAGACCAAAAAAGACTCAATGCTACGATAGCTTCTACAACTTCTTTTTTACGTTTTATCATTTTAAGATTTTTAAAAAGATACGTACCATTGAGGTATTTTTTAATTTTAAAATCTTTTTGACTTTTTTGTTTCATTTTATTTGGAAGTTTGGAAGCTAAAAACCACTCTACAATAGAACTAAATACCAAAAGCCATCCCAGCGGAGCTATGGCCTTCAAAATCTCTTCTTTTGTTTTTAATCCTTCATGGTACATTCCCT
>JGI997J19993_1000077_pt1 | contig 38382 bp, 29 predicted proteins | sample Etolagbewater25m_FD_19993 | JGI IMG/M metagenome (IMG submission 19993)
AGGTAGAGAGTATGGTTGCCGGCCCGAATGCCTTTATCTGTGACCGCTGCATTAGAACATCCCATGATATTCTCCGCAAAGAACTCAGCGCCATACAGCACTCCGAACCGGTAGCAGATCGGCCGTTTCCTGTCAAGCTGGTCAGCCCGAAAGCACTCATGGAGTCGCTAGACCAGTATGTGGTCGGACAGGAGCGGGCTAAAAAAGCCCTCTCAGTAGCCGTCTATAACCATTATAAGCGGATTGATTCCCAGGAATGGCAGCATGACGATGACGAGGTTGTCATTGAAAAGAGCAACATCATGCTTATCGGTCCCACCGGTACAGGAAAAACCCTGCTTGCCCAGACGCTTGCCAATCTGCTTGAAGTTCCTTTCTCCATTGTTGACGCCACATCCCTTACCGAGGCAGGGTATGTGGGAGACGATGTTGAAACCATTCTCGCCCGACTGCTTCACGCCTCCGACTTCAATCTTGAGCGGGCTGAACGAGGCATTATCTATGTCGATGAAATTGACAAGATTGCCCGCAAATCCGCCAATGTCTCCATTACCCGCGATGTATCGGGAGAAGGTGTCCAGCAGGCTCTACTGAAAATTCTTGAAGGTGCCGTTGTCGGTGTTCCTCCCAAAGGGGGAAGGAAACATCCCGAGCAGCAGCTCATCAACATCAACACAAAAAACATCCTCTTCATCTGCGGAGGGGCATTTGAAGGGCTTGACCGTCTCATAGCCCGTCGGATGTCGAAATCATCAATGGGATTTGGTGCCGGCGTTGCAGACAAAAAGGCTGGATACGACCCCGGAATCCTCAAATTCGTGATGCAGGACGATCTGCACGAATATGGCCTCATTCCCGAATTCATAGGCCGTCTTCCTGTTCTCTCTTCCCTGGAGCCACTTGATGAACACGCTCTGCGCAGCATTCTCGTTGAGCCGAAGAACGCTCTCATCAAGCAGTATGCCAAGCTGTTTGAAATGGATGGCGTTGAGCTCGAATTTGCTCCCGAATCCCTTGACAGGGTTGTTGCCATAGCTCTGGAGCGGGGTACCGGAGCCCGTGCCCTGCGCTCCGTCCTTGAAAATGTGATGATTGACATCATGTTTGAACTTCCCTCAATGAAAGGGATCGGCAAATGCATCATTACTGCCGATACCATTGACGGCACCGGTTCCCCAACCTACCTCACAGAGGACGGGAAGAAGAAAAAAACTGCATAAAAGAGCAGCGCGAACCCGTTTGGCGTTGCAAATGTACGCAGTGTGTCATATATTAACAGCCCTTCACCAAGGAAGGGCGATTAGCTCAGTTGGTTAGAGCGCTACACTGACACTGTAGAGGTCAGAAGTTCGAATCTTCTATCGCCCACACCCCACATAAAGCCCTGTAAAAAACTAGGGGACGTTGTTGAATATCGTGAATAACTATCAATTTGATGCATTGAGTGGAGGCCCTGTGCCTCTTCATTTTTTATTTGCGTTATTCAACAACGTCCCCTACTTTTTTTTAGCTATGGTAAAACACCGCCAGCCACACGGTTCGTTGTTCGCTGTGGGTCCACAGCACTCTGTGCCTTGTGTGAGCCGGAATGGTGATGGCGTCTCCGGCTGAAAGCTCGACGGCTTCTCCGTTTTCGAATCCTATTGCAGCTCTGCCTTCCAGAACGGCCACCCATTCCGACTCATCCTGATTGTACCAGAAACCCTCAGGAGAGGCCTGGCCGTTTGAAACAATGCGTTCAATACGCACATGAGGCGAGCGAAGCAGCTCTTCAACCGCTTCATGAGTCGGCGTTGCCTGAAACCCGGAAAAAATATTCTGCATAAGGGCTGTGTTCTTGAGTGTTGATCTCGTGTTCTATGACGAATAATGTGTTTATTTTTCTGGTGAGAAGAAATCTTCACTTTCGGCTCGTCTCTATGGGTTATGGAAAAGTTGGGAAAAGCGTACTTTACCTGCATGAAAACCTTTACTTCCACCGGTGCCGGCTTTCGGCGTATCCTCTTGCCGCTTCTGGCGCTTCTTGGCGTTCTCGTTGGTACCGTTTCTCTACGGGCAGCCGATTTTCTGGATCCCGATTCAGCTTTCAGGCTCCGCGCATCTCTTGAAACTGACGGTTCGGTGTCCCTCCATTGGGAGATAGCCGAAGGATACAAGCTCTATCGTGACCAGATCAGGATTGTGGTCGAGGGCGGCTCCGCGGAGATCGGCGTTCCCGAACTGCCCGAAGGGATAGCAACAGTCGATTCCGAAACGGGCGGGCCCTCTGTCATCTATCATGACCGGCTTGATGTTTCTGTTCCCTTCAGTGCCGCACCGGGACCCTTCAGGCTCAGTGTTACCCATCAAGGGTGTTCCGAAGAGGGGCTCTGTTATCCCCCCTCAACAACGAAATTCACTGTGGATCCCGCAAAGCCGGGGTCTCTTGCTGCGGTTCATCAAACGGGCTTCTTTGGCATAAACCCTGAGCCCACACTCCCGGCTGAACCGGCCGTGGCTTCCTTTCAGGGTGAAGAAGGCTCTCTGGCAACGGCTACCCTTATGGAGGGGAGTCTCTGGAAAATAGCTCTGGCATTTTTTGTGTTCGGTTTGCTGATTGCCTTTACCCCCTGCGTTCTTCCGATGCTCCCCATCCTTTCCTCCATCATTGCCGGAGAAGGGGAGAGTACGAGGATGCGAAGTTTTCTGCTCTCTCTTGTCTACAGCGGCGGCATGGCTCTGGTCTACACCCTTCTGGGCATTGCGGCGGGACTTGCCGGCGAGGGACTTGCCGGTTTCCTTCAGCAGCCTGCCGTTCTTGCAGGTTTTGCCGCTCTTCTCGTTGTGCTCTCCCTCTCAATGTTCGATGTATACCAGCTGCAGGTTCCCTCGTCCCTGCAGAACAGGCTGAGCGCAGCTTCAGGCAAACTGAAGGGCGGTCGTATTCTCGGGGTGTTTCTCATGGGAGCAATCTCCGCCCTGGTTATCGGCCCCTGTGTAGCGGCACCGCTGGCTGGCACGCTGGTCTATATCAGCCAGACGAAAAATGTGGTGATTGGCGGCCTTGCACTGTTTTCAATGGCGGCTGGCATCAGTGTGCCGCTTCTGCTTATCGGTCTTTCCGCCGGGTGGCTCCTGCCGAGGGCAGGGGCGTGGATGCAGGGGGTGAAATATGTGTTCGGCATCCTTCTCATTGCCGTTGCCATCTGGATGGTGACTCCGGTGCTGCCGGCACAGGTACTTCTGTTTCTATGGGGAGCTCTCGCCATTCTCTCTGCGGTGTTTCTGGGAGTGATGAGCCGGCTGCCAGAAAAGCCCTCCACCGGCAGCAGGTTTCGTCATGCCCTTGGCATTGTCATGCTTGCAATTGGCATTCTGGAAATTGCCGGGTCTCTATCGGGAGCCCGGAACCCGCTGCAGCCACTCTCGGAAATCCGCCCCGTTTCATCCAGCGAAAGGAAAGAGATTGCAACACTGCAGTTTACTCCGGTTCGTTCGTCGGCCGAGCTTGACAGCCTGCTCAACTCCACCACCGGCCCGGTGATGCTTGATTTTTATGCGGATTGGTGCGTCTCCTGCAAGGAGCTTGAGCATGTCACCTTTGGTGACCCGGCAGTCATGAAGCAGCTTGGTTCAATGGCGCTGCTGCAGGCTGATGTAACCGCCAACAGTGAGGATGACCGCCTTTTGATGAAACGGTTCAGTGTTTTCGGCCCTCCCGCCATTGTTTTTTTTGATCAAGCCGGAACGGAAATTCCCGGCAGCAGGGTGGTGGGGTTTGTTCCTCCAGAAGATTTTCTCCGGAATCCCGCATTCCGCTGACCCATTCATTTGCTGATTTTTTGCTGAACTGTCCATCAATGTTATTACCTTATATAACATTGAAATAATAAAAAAAGAAGAGAAGCAGTGGCAAGACAGCGATACAGCAAAAAAACAAAGCCCCAGGAAGGAACCCGCCGTCGTCCGGATTCACGGACGAACTCCCGGTCAAGCGGCGAGAGGGTAAAGCCCAATGATCATATCCTCATCAACGAGTTCCTTTTCAAACGCGGTGAAAGTTCCATGGCCGCTGAAATTGTCAACTTTCTTTCCGACCATGAAAAAGAGCGGTACCGCTCGGTAGAACTTGCCAAGGTGATGGGTTACGGCGAATCCCGCCAGCTCCCCGGATTCTGGTATGTTCTCCATAAGCTGCAGGAAGAGGGTGCTGTCGACAAGGATTCCGACCGCTGCTACGGCATGGCGAGCCCCGATGCCTCCTATGAAGAACATATCCAGCATCAGAAGACTTTCCCTGTTCCAGACAAGGAACAGTACAAGGTTGATAAAACCTATACCGGCTTCATCACCACCCATCCCAACGGTTACGGTTTCGTGAAGGTTGATGGCTTCGATGATGATGTGTTCATCAAGGCCAACGACATGAACTCCGCAATTCACGGCGATGAGGTCGAGGTTCTTGTTGCCAAGGTCCCTTCCTCCTACTCATCACGCTCCACGCCGCACCAGCGCTGTGAGGGCCTGATCACCAATATCATCAACCGCCGGATAACCACCATTGTGGGAACGCTTGTCCGCGCCAATCGCCGCTTCAACCTCAAAGCCGACGAGCGGAAGATTCTGCCTGAAATCATCATCTCCATCAAGAATGCTGCCAAGGCCAAGGATGGCCAGAAAGTGCTTGTCGGTGAACTTGACTTCAGCAAAGAGGGAACCATTCAGGCAAAGGTGCTTGAGATTCTCGGCACTGCAGGCGACTCTGCCGTTGAAGTAAGCGCCATTGCCCGCAGCAAGGGTATTGACGAAACATTTGAAAAGGAGATTATCAAAGCGGCCGAAACCATAAAAATGGGTGTGACCGATAAAGATCTCAAGGAGCGGCTTGACATTCGCGACAAAGTGCTCTTTACCATTGACCCTGTTGACGCCAAAGATTTTGACGACGCGCTCTCCGTCGAATCCCTGGGCGACGGCAACTGGCGTATCGGTGTCCATATTGCCGATGTGTCGCACTATGTGCCCGAAGACTCGGCTCTCGACAAAGAGGCCCTTAAACGAGCAACCTCCGTCTACCTTGTTGACCGCGTCATTCCGATGCTTCCCTCACGGCTTTCAGAGGATATCTGCAGCCTTAACCCCGGTGTTGACCGGATGGCCTTTTCGGTGTTTTTCACCATGAACGAAAAAGGCAAGGTGAGCAAACAGGAGTTCCACAAGACAGTAATTCACAGCAAGCGCCGGTTCACCTACGAAGATGTACAGGACATACTCAATAACGGGAAAGGCGATTACCTGATGGAGCTGCAGCTGCTCGAGAAGATCAGCGTGCTTCTTCGTGAAGAGCGTTTCCGTCACGGAGGCCTCGACTTTGAAACCGAGGAGGTCCGCTTCAGGCTCGGCAGCAAGGGAGAGCCGCTTGAGGTGATGAAAAAGGAACGACTCGGCAGCCACCGGCTCATTGAAGAGTTTATGCTGCTGGCCAACCGCAAGGTGGCTGAGCATCTCACCAAAACCTTCAAGGATGGAAAGAAGGAGCCTCAGCCGGTGATTTACCGTGTTCACGGTTCTCCCCAGCAGGAACGGGTGACCATTCTGGCCAACTTTGTCAAGAAGATAGGCTACGAACTCAAACTCAATAAAGCCAAGGATGGCCCGATTGTATCGGCCAAAGCGCTCCGGGAGCTCCTTCAGAAGGTCCGCGGCAGCAATGTTGAATTTCTCGTCAACGAGCTCGTGCTCCGATGCATGTCGAAAGCTGTCTACACCGGTGAAAACGACGGCCATTACGGCCTCGGGTTTGATCACTACACCCACTTCACCTCCCCGATCAGACGCTACCCCGATCTCATCGTCCATCGTATGCTCTTTGAGTACGAAGCATTCCGTAAAAAGCGCCGCAAGATTACCCCTGCAAGGATTGCTGAACTGACCCGGAAAATCGAGACGGTCTGCCGCATTTCCAATGAACGGGAAAAGATTGCCGTTGAAGCCGAGCGGGAATCGATCAAGCTGAAGCAGGTGGAGTATATGCAGAGCCATACCGGCAAGGTTTATCCCGGTGTCATCTCAGGAGCAACCGAATATGGCATCTATGTCCGTATGGTCGACTTTGCCATTGAAGGGCTGGTGCATATGCGCAACCTCACAGACGACTACTACGAATTTGATGAGAAATCCTACTCACTTGTCGGCAAACGCCGCAAAAAGCGCCTGCAGATTGGCCAGAAAGTAAAAGTGAAGGTGCATGAAGTAGACATGCAGCGCCGCACCATAGACCTTACACTTGGCTAACCAGTCTCCTGTTTCGCAATGTAGCCCTCCACATTGAACTTCCTTCTGCACCCTGAAGCGTTCATGTACCTGATTTTCCCGTAAACCGGCCGCTCAAACCACGGCCGGTCATGCAGGCCGCCGATTGACCACGCCACTCCACTGTACCCGTTCGGGTCCCTTCCATCAAGTGCGTACCGGTCGTTCAGCCATAGTGCCGTCTCAAATGCCTCCCGTGGAGACGGGCTCCACTCAAGAATTTTTTTTGCCCAGTACATCCGCATGTAACCGTGGATTCTCCCCGTGTGCAGCAGTTCCTTCTGGGCGGCATTCCAGAGACGGTCGTGCGTTGCTGCCGTTTCAAATTCCTGTGGGGAGTAGAGAGCCTCCCTCGGGTCAAGGGAATGCTGTTCCAGACTCTGACGGGCCCATCCTGGAAGCCCCTCGTAGGCATCGTACTGCTCCTGATGTGCGCAGTAATTGTCCGACAGTTCCCTCCGGACAATCAGCTCCTCAAGAAAGGCAGCTTTCGACTCTTCCGGGGCACCGCTGCTCTGAACTTCAAGGGCAACCTGCGCTGCGCTGAGCTGACCAAAATGCAGGTAGGCGGAGAGAAGTGATGTACCTTCGGCCGTGGGGTCGTTGCGAAGCTCGGAGTATCGGGGAAGCTTCTCGCTGATGAAGCGCCTGAGATGTTCACTGGCGGCTCTCTCTCCGGGTTTCAGCCAGTCGATCGGCTCAACCGTTCTGTCGACTGAAAGGTTGGTAAAAACCTCCCTCCAGTTCACCTNCTGCAGCTCGGCCCTATGCGGCATTGCTTCAACTGCCTGCAGCGGCTGCAGGAACTCCCCGAGCAGCCGGTTNATTTTCGGGCGGAAGGTGCGTGCGGCATACTCCTGTTTTCCTGATGCGGCACGGCAGGGGACAATGTTGTGAGCGTCAACTTCGTAGAGCGGAACCTTGAGTGAGGCAGCTGCCTGCTGCTTCCACTGCCGGCTGATTCTGAGAGGGGAGTAATCGGTCACAACGCATCCTGCCCCGGAACTGCCGGCGTACCCTTCAAGTTCCTTTCCCGGACCACCGCTTTGCGGGCTGCACTGCAGCAGGACGAACCCGATGTTCATCTCACCCAGGAGGAGCTCAATCTCGCGGAGCCCCTCAAGCATGAAATGGTACTGACGATAGGTTGCCCCGATAAAAGAGGACGCAAGAGTAAAGACGACCCTCAAAGGCTGGCCGAGAGCCTTCGCCTTCATTTGCGCAAAGAGCAGCGCGCGGTTATGCTGCACCCGCTGGTCGCGCGACATCCAGTAGATGACCGGGCCCCGCTTCTCTTCTGCTTCGTTCAGTCTTGAAATGCATCGTGGATCGATCATTGTTTCCTGTTCTCCCCGAATCCCGCACTATCAAGAAAGTTGCCAAGAAGCCGAAGCCCTGTTGCCCGGTACTCATCGGCCACTTCATTGAACTGTTTGAAAAGCAGCGCCCTCTCCATCGCCTTCAGCGAAGGGTCAATCTCCATCCATTGGCTGAACGAGGCGGGAGTCATCTCAAAATGGCATTGGAGACCATACGCCTTTGAACCCACTTTTACCGCCTGATTCGGGCACTCTGTTCCCCGTCCGATCAGCTCGGTTCCTGCCGCCAGTTCAACAGTTTCACCATGCAGCTGAAACACCCTGAACCTCTGGCCAAGGCCATCAAAAAGCGCATCCCCGGCCCCCGTTTCTGTCACCACCATCCGGTAGGGTTCACCCGATGGGGAAAGAAAGCCGGTTTCAGGCACAGGGCACTGAACAACCCTGCCGCCTGCCGCTTTCACCAGAGCCTGCATACCGAGGCAGATGCCCAGATAAGGGATTCCGTGAGAGAGAGCCTGCTCAATCTGCCTCAGCTGCTGGCGCATGGCCGGCGTGTCGTCATTGACGCTCTGGGGCCCGCCGAGCACCACCATGCCGCTGAAATGCAGGGGATCAGGAACGCTGTCGCCCAGGGAGAGATCAACCCGTCGGGTGGCAATGTTGCGGCGAAGCACGAGTTCTTCAAGAAGCCCGGGGCCTTCATGCCGGATGTTTTGGACAATAAGCAGTTTATTTGGCATTGGAACAGGATGCTTAGGACTGTTTACCGAACAGCTTTTTCAGCCAGGCGAACGGAGGCTGTTTCGGTGCTTTTTTGACAGGCAGACCTGTGCGTTCCCATTTTGCAATGCCATACTGCATGTTGAGTACTCTTTTGTGCCCATGCTTCTCCAGCATGCGGGCGGCCATAATGCTGCGGCTTCCTGTATGGCAGGCAAGAATCACTTTGCGGTTGGCGGGTATTTCCTTCATCATGCCCGAAAACCGGCTCATGGGCATCAGCATCACTTCATCAACATCAAAAGCCGTTCTCTTCACTTCACGGGCTTCGCGCACATCAATGAGCAGCGCACCTTTTTTAGTCATCGCAAAAGCAGCAGTTGGGTCGATATCTTTAATCTTCGTCATATAGTCATATACTTGTTTATTGAGTGGCGTAGGGGGATAATACACAATTCTCTCCCGGATACCCTTGATGCACAGATCAAATTGTGTTGAACGATCTGAGTGCAAGGCGGACGACCGGGAAGTTCACTAAATCAAAAAAGCCTCCGATATGCTGGAAGCTTTTTTATATGTGCGGAGAGGGAGGGATTGATTCCGGCCTTTGGCCTTCACCCCTTTGGGGCAGAGACGCTTCGCGCTCTGTCTAAACGGCCTTTGGCCGTTTTCGAACCCTCTCTTCGGGTTCAAATCCCTCCCCCTTTATACTGGGAAGTTCACTAAATCAAAAAAGCCTCCGATATGCTGGAAGCTTTTTTATATGTGCGGAGAGGGAGGGATTCGAACCCTCGGTGCACTTGCGCGCACAACGGTTTTCGAGACCGCCACATTCAACCACTCTGCCACCTCTCCGGGGGGTTTGAATTTAACAAATGGGGGGATATTCCCAAAGAGTCAGCGGGTTACTCGTTGTGGAGGTATTTGAACCTGATCTCCTTCCAGTCTTTCGAATTGATTATTTCTAGCAGGTTCCGGTTGAGCGTTTCTCTTTCCGTGCTTCTTGGGGGAAGGGCGAGGGCATAATATTCATGCCGGAACGATCGGTTGACAACCTTGATTCCGTGGATTTCTCCTGTTGTGATGAGATAGCGCAGGATGGGTTCATCGTAGACGACGGCGTCGAGTTTTCCTTGTTCAAGCAGGTGGAGCGCATCGTTGACTGTTGGGAAGTTCTGGCCTCTGATTGCCAGTTCATCCAGAAATCTGCTGCTGGTTGATGCTTTGACTGTGCCAATTTTTTTCCCGTACAGGTCGTCAACCTGCCGGATTCCGGTACCGAGGGAGCCGACGGTCAGGGAGGTTGTCATTGCAGCGGTGAAGCCGGAAATGACAACAAGGCTGGTGAACATCCAGATAAGAGCAACAATCCGTCCGGGAGGGGTTTTGGGTGCTTTGTCGCCATATCCCACGGTGGTCATGGTTACAGCAGCCCACCAGAATCCCGACCAGATGCCTTCCACGGGCCCGCCACCGAAGTTGTCGGGATTGTTGCGCCGTTCGAACACCCAGACCAGAAACCCCGAAAGAAGCAACAGGAGAGAGAGCCCCCCAAGAACTTTCAGGAATGCGGGCGAAAACAGGCGCCGGAGGGCATATTCCCACCCATCGTCTTTTTCTCTGACGGCAATGGCCAGGCCCGACTGGAAATAGGGGTGGGAGAAATCAAGCTGCTCTTCGCGTTCCACGGTCATGGTGAGGGCTGCGGCTGCAATATCGACCCTTCTCACGGCAACCGCTTCTATCATATCGGGCAGGCTCATCGGTATGAAGGTGATGCCCAGGTCCTGTTTTTTTGCTATGGCGCGCATCAGGTCTATGGATATGCCTTCCCATTCTCCATTTTCCTTCTGCATTGCAAAAGGAGGGGAGTGCTTTGTGGCAACAGTGAGCTCTCTTTCCCTGGCTGAGGCGTCCCGGGTTCCTGTGGTCATGATAATGGTTATTGCCACGAGAGAGAGGAGTGCGAACCCGATCCGGCAAGCCCTGCAGGTTTTCTTTGCGATGCTTTGGCTGAGAATTGGGGTACGGGGGTGGTTCTGAAGCGGTGTGTGCATGATTGTGTCAGTTTTTATTCATGCTGGCGGGGGAGCGCTGAAAGCAGAAAAGCCTCTGAAGGGTATCAGAGGCTTTGTGTGTTCTGGAGCGGGAAACGAGACTCGAACTCGCGACCCCAACCTTGGCAAGGTTGTGCTCTACCAACTGAGCTATTCCCGCGTCAATTATTGAGCTGTTAATATAAGGATATTTTTTTTCTGTGCAACCCGCTCTTTATTTTTCCGGCTTTTCTTTCCCGGCCGATTGAACATTTTTCTTTTACAGCTTTTTTCAGAGGTTGAGCTCCTTCATTATGGTTTCCATATCCTTGTCGCCTCTGCCTGAAAGGTTCACGATGATGATTGCCTCTTTCGGCATTGTGGAGGCTCGCTGTATGGCGTAGTGGATAGCGTGGGCAGACTCAAGGGCGCAGATGATCCCTTCGGTTTCAGCCAGGGTTTTCAGTGCCCCAAGCGCTTCAATGTCAGTCGCCGAAGTGTAGGAAACGAGACCGAGCTCCTGCAGGTGGCAATGCTCAGGGCCGACGCCGGGGTAGTCGAGCCCGGCAGATATGGAGTGGGCCTCCTGTATCTGACCGTCTTCGTTCTGCAGGAGTTTGGTCATGGCTCCGTGAAGTACTCCCGGGCTGCCCATGGTGAGGGATGCGGCATGGCGGCCCTCCAGCCCTTCGCCAGCAGCTTCAACACCGACGAGTTCAACGGTTGGAGTATCGGAAAGAAACTCGTAGAACATGCCCACGGCGTTGCTTCCGCCCCCTATGCATGCAGTGATGAGGTCAGGGAGACGGCCCTCCTGCTCGAGAATCTGGCGACGGGTTTCGCGGCCTATGACTGCCTGGAAATCGCGCACAATCATGGGATAGGGGTGCATGCCGACGACGGAGCCGATGATGTAGAATGTCTCTTCGGGGTTGTTCATCCAGTCGCGGATGGCTTCGCTGGTGGCATCTTTGAGGGTTCTTGAGCCACTCGTCACCGGACGGACTTCGGCACCAAGGAGCTTCATGCGGGCAACATTAGGAGCCTGGCGGCGGATATCCTCCTCTCCCATGTAGACGACGCACTCAAGGTTGAAGAGCGCGCAGACGGTAGCAGTGGCAACGCCATGCTGCCCGGCGCCGGTTTCAGCGATAACCCGTTTTCTGTTCATGCGCCTGGCCAGAAGAACCTGCCCGAGAGCGTTATTTATTTTATGGGCACCGGTGTGGCAGAGATCTTCCCGTTTGAGGTAAATCCGGGCGCCTCCACATTTTGTTGACAGCCCTTCGGCATGGTACAGGGGTGTCGGGCGGCCGACATAATCGGCCAGAAGACGGTCCAGCGTCTGCTGGAACTTCGGGTCATTTTTTGCCTGAATGTATGCCTCTTCCAGTGCCGCTGCGTTCTGGACAAGGGTTTCGGGTATGAATTTCCCGCCGAATTCACCGAATTTTCCAGCGTGATCGGGAGCAGAGTAGGTTGATGGCGACATGAGTTGTATGCGAGTGGTTGCAGCAGCAGGCTGGAGAGCCCTGATTGTCAGAAAGTACCGTATCATACGGCAATAAAAATTATATTTAATAATTTCCTCAAGAATATCACAACCAAAGACTGCCGACAGCCATTCCGTGAAGAGCTTGCAACAATCCATAAGGATACTTCTCCTGACCCTTTTTCTTCCGGCGTTTTCAAGCCTCGGCTTGTCTCCTGCGGCTTCGGGGCAGGAGCCTGCAGCAGCTGATAGCAGCAGTTCCTCTCCAGTCAAGCCATTCAGCGGGCTGTTTAAAGCACAGCCCGATACCCTTTCCGGCGGCGGGGGAGGGGTTTCAGGTCCTGTGGTCTATGCTGCCCGGGATTCTATGGTATACCTGCTTGACTCCAAGAAGCTTGAATTATGGGGAAAAGGAGTTGTGACGCATGAAGGGGCTACCATCAAAGCGCCGAAAATCATCATCAACAACGCCTCCTCAACCCTGACGGCATACGGGAAAACGGATTCAGCCAAAACCCTTGTCGACCCGGCAGCATTTTCGGATTCCGGCGGGGGGTTCAGCGGTGAGGTAATTACCTATAATTTTGATACCAGAAAGGGTCGCACCTTTGAGGCGAGTTCATCGTCCAATGGAATTATTTTTGACGGCGATGATGTTACCCGCCTTCCCGACGGCGATTTAAGCATCAAAGGGTGTTCGTTCACCACCTGTGACCTTGAAGAACCACATTACTGGTTTTCAGCCTCCCGTGCACATATTGCGCCCGACAGCTGGATTTCAGCCTGGCCGATTGTGATGTATGTCCGCCCTGAAATTTTTTCCTACCGTCTTCCCGTCATTCCCCTCCTTCCACTTCCCTACATGGTCTTTCCCATTTCATCAGGCAGGAAGTCAGGGTTCCTGATTGCCCGGCCGGGGGTGGATGGCGACGGATTCATGCTCTCGAATCTCGGGTATTTCTGGGCCATCAATGACTACATGGATCTCCGCCTTGAGGGGGACATAGGGGCAGCTGGCGACTGGAGGATCGGCGAGCGGTTCCGCTATGTGAAGAGCGGAGACTATTCGGGCTCACTGACAGGAGAATACAGTGAAGAGGAGGCTGGCAGCAGCTGGAACGCAAGGATCATACACAGTCAGGCAATTGACGAAAAGACCACCCTCAATGCAAACATGCAGTTTATTGGAGGAGAGCGGGAGACCGACCTGAACTCCATTGATTCGGAGACCATTGTCACTGAACAGTCGAATGCTTCAGCCTCACTTTCACGAACATTCCATGACAACAACAGTGTTGCCGAGCTCTCATACAACCGGTCAGAGGATCTGCGCAACAACAACTTATCACAGAGGGTGGCCTCCTCGTATTTCCAGAACAGGATATATCCCTTTTTGACCTCCAATGACTGGCGCTCGAATGTTTCCGTCGCAACCGGAGTTTCCTATGCCGGAGACTTCATTTCATCCGGCGACACCGAGTCAACCGGCAATGCCATCAATGCCAATGTGGATGTTGGCTATTACAAACGCTATTCCGACAACTTCACCGCACTCTTCACCCAGGGGCTGAGCATTCAGAACGCCGAGCCCGATACCACCCTTTACCCCACAGCCTATACGGGAGCAAGAGTCGTGATGCCGCTGCGGATGCAGTCTACCCTCTACCGTCATTTCAATGTGAACCCGTCGCTGACTTTTGTCCACTACGAGCCCGAATCCGATTCCGCCACCACCTCGTCAACTGTGGTGTTTTCCACCGATATCAGCACCAGGCTCTATGGCACGGTTGACACTCCCTGGCTTGAGCATCTTATGGGGCTGAAAGCCCTGCGCCATACCATTGTGCCGACGGTGAACTATACATGGAACCCGTCGTTTTCGGGCACTGATTTTTCCTATGACCCCTACGGTTGGTACAACCCCCTCTTTTTCGGCAGGTTCGAGGCCCCCTCCTTCACCGGAGTGCCTGCTGGCCAGAGTACACTGGGCATTTCGCTCAAGAACCTTCTTCACGGGAAATTCCGTGGCAGCGAGTATCCCGGTATTGAAGGAGAAGAAGGGAGCGACAGGAGCCGGGAACTCCTCTCCTTGACAGCAAGAACGGAATACAATGCAGCAGCGGATTCGCTGAAGTGGGCTCCCCTCACCCTCAGAGCCGAGGTCACTCCTTTTTCTGATCACTTCCTGTTGAGCGCGGGCGGGATGTATGACCCTTACAGCTACAACTCCTCAACCGGAGAAAGAATCGACCGTTCAAGCAGCTCTGAAGGGTATGGCATCATGCGTTTTGTGAAAGGGTTTGTCAACATGAGTCTGAGTTTTGAAGGAGACAGGCCCGGGGGGGAAGTATCGGGCACTTCAAGGAGTTCCGCGGCTCCGCTTGTCATGAATGCCAATCAGTCGATATTTCTTGAAAGCATGAACATGGGTGATTTCAGTGACATTGATTACACCCTGCCGTGGCAGATCCAGATGTCGCTGCTCCTCAGCAAAGACAGGACTGATTCAAACTATCCGGGCCGGACAGTTTCGGCAGAAACAATGTCGCTGCTCAACGCCATGGTGAAACTCGGCCTTTCCAGCCATTGGCAGCTGTGGCTCAATGCCGGCTATGACCTTCAGAAAAACGAGATGGCGTTTCCGATGGTGCAGATCCATCGCGACCTCCACTGCTGGCAGCTGGCGTTTCAGTGGGTCCCGTTCGGCGAGTTCAAGAGTTACTCACTTCAGATTGGCCTGAAGGCGCCGCAGCTTCGCGACATCCGTTTCAAACAGAGCGGGACATCACTTGGCGGCGGCTCTTGACGGCACTATTCAGAGCGTGTTGAGAATCTGGCGGAGCCGCTGGTTGAATGCTTCATGAGCATCGTGGTGGACGCAGTGTGAGGCTTTAGGTATAATGAATGCAGCAGCTTCCGGCAGAAGTTCCTGAAACTCAGGAATGATTTTATGTGGCGGCAGAGCCACATCTTCAGCTCCCCATATCAGAAAGGTTTTCCCCTTGTAGTGAGAGGGTTTTTCCAGATGGTTGAGCTTGAAGTCATTCGGACGCCGTGATGGAGAGAGGTATGACCATGATGCTCCACGGTCCTGAAGGGGGCGGGTGAACTGAGTAACCAGTTTGCTGTCAACCTTGCTCTGGTTGTAGTAGGTAGGAGCCAGGCTCTGTCCAACGCCTATAGGATTGGCGAAAGCCGAAAACAGCGCTTCGCCGATGAGCGGGGAGGCGACAAGTCCGAAAAAAACGCTGTTCATGCCGTCCATGGTGTCGCCAAAAAGACCCGACGGATTGGCAAGAATAAGAGCCGCTACATTGCCGGGTTTGTAGTGGGCATAGAAAATTGCGCTTGCTGCCCCCATGGAATGGCCTACAATGACCACCCTGCTGATTTTTTTGAGCTCCAGAAAAGCATCTATCTGTGTGGCAAACAGTTCCAGGCTGTAGCGGACATTGGGTTTTTCGGATTGTCCGAACCCTATAAGATCCATGGCATAGATTTTATGGTTCGAAGCGAACTCCGGGATGTTCAGGTCCCAATGTTCTATCATGCCGCCATAACCGTGCAGAAAAAGGATGGGCGGTTTGCCGGCCTGCTCTGTGCCCTGCTCTGTGTAACGGATTTTGGCAGTTACTCCCTGATCAAGTTCCCATTGGAAATACCGCTCTGCTGCTGATGCTTTCATGATGATTTTTATTCACAATATACCTGTTACATTTCATAATCATATATTGTTTGTAGATGAAGGGGCTTCAGGAGTAACTCAGCGTACTTTGTGGGTATGGCAGACGGGAAGCTTTAGCGATAGATAATCAACCGGAGTGAAGCGAAGAATGCTGCAGGTTTCCAGAAAGTTTGAATATGGTCTTCATGCCGTCGCCTATCTGGCGATGAAGGGCTCAGGTGAAGCAGTAACCGTCAAAGAGATGGCCCGGGATATCGGTTTTTCGCAGGAGTTCCTTGCCAAGGCAATGCAGAACCTGACCCGTGCAGGCATTGCCTCTTCAGCTCAGGGGGTCAAAGGTGGATATATGCTTGCCCGGCTTCCGTCGGAGATTACTGTTGCCGATATTGGCCTGGCCATTGAGGGAGAGCCTCATATGGTCCGCTGTATCGTCAATGCCGACAGCTGCGAAATTTATTCCTCCTGCAGAATGCGCGGTTACATTATAGGGCTGCAGAACAGCATTCAGGGTCTCCTTGCCTCCACAACCGTTGCCACACTGCTGCAGCGCAACGAACACTAACGCTCAAGACATTCCACGCTCATGACCAAGAAAAGGCTCACGGATTCAGTCCCCTCTGAATCGAGTCTGCCGGATATACTTCTGAAAGGCATTACCACTCACAATCTTCAAAACATTACCGTCCGCATACCCAGAAACCGTTTTGTCGTTTTCACCGGGGTAAGCGGATCAGGCAAGTCAAGCCTTGCGTTTGATACGCTGTATGCCGAAGGGCACCGCCGGTATGTGGAGTCGCTTTCTGCCTATGTCCGCCAGTTCCTTGAACGCATGCCCCGGCCGGAAATTGAAGTGGTGGAGGGAATTGCTCCCGCCATTGCAATCGAGCAGAAACCCATACCGAAAAACCCCCGTTCAACGGTAGGTACCGTGTCGGAAATTTATGACTACCTCCGGCTGCTCTATGCCAGGATAGGCAAAATTTATTCGGCCGATACCAATGAACTTGTCCTGAAGCATACCCCTGATGATGTCGGCATGCAGGCCGGCTTTTTTGAAGAGGGTACAAAATTTTATGCAGGTTTTCCCTTTCCCTCCCATCACGACAGTTCCCGGCATGCCTGCCCGGTTCGTGACGAGATGACGAATCTCAAGAAAAAAGGTTTTTTCCGTCTTGTTTTCGGAGACACGCTGCTTGATTTGAACGACGCCGCCTCATGGGAAAAGGTTGCGGCAATGCGTGAGGCCGATCGGGCCACGCTTCTCGTTCTTGTCGACCGGTTTGTGACCCGTCATGATGAGAAGTTCAGCAGCCGTGTAGCCCAGGCTGCCGAGAGCTGCTTTGCTGAATCGGGAGGGTATGCCGTGCTGAGGGTTGTGGGGGGGAAAACCTACAGGTTCAGTGACCGGCTTGAGCTCAACGGAGTTGAGTATCAGGAGCCCTCTCCCCAGCTCTTCGCCTTCAATTCCCCTATCGGTGCATGTTCGTCGTGCCAGGGGTTCGGCAGGATTGCAGGAATTGATGAAGATGCCGTCATCCCCGACAAGTCCCTGACGCTTGAAGATGGAGCCATTGTCTGCTGGAACTCCGAGAAATACCGGTGGAATCTTGAAGAGCTTCTTGCGGCAGCACCAAAGGCTGGAATAGCAGTTGATGTGCCCTATGCAAAGCTTTCACAGGCAAGCAGGGACCGTATCTGGAAAGGGATTCCCGATAGCGGATTCAAGGGAATCTGGCCCTTTTTTGCAGAGATCGAGAAAGATGCCGGCTATAAAATGCATTTGCGCGTTTTTCTGAGCCGGTATCGCGGTTATGCCACCTGTCACGACTGTGAGGGATCGCGGCTCAATCCCGATGCCCGGATGGTCAGAGTGTCGGGGAAGAGCATCAGCGATGTTGCACGGATGAATATTGACGACGCGCACGCTTTTTTCCAGAATCTCGACATCTCCCCGTTTGACCGGAAAGTAGCCGATGCGGTGCTTCAGGAAATCCGGAAGCGGCTCGGCTATCTTCTTGATGTAGGGCTCAACTATCTGACGCTCGACCGGTTGACACACACGCTCTCTGGAGGAGAGTTCCAGCGCATCAATCTGTCAACCTCGCTCGGTTCTCCTCTTGTCGGCGCCATCTATATTCTTGACGAACCCAGCATCGGCCTCCATCAAAGCGATTCAGCCCGCCTCATTACCCTCCTCTGCAAACTGCGCGATCTTGGCAATACCGTTGTAGTGGTTGAGCATGACCGTGAAATCATTGAAGCGGCCGACGAAGTTGTTGACCTTGGCCCCCGCGCCGGAAGGCTTGGCGGCGAAGTGGTCTTCCATGGTTCGGTAGAAGCTATGAAGGAGTCGGGGAGCTCGCTGACGGCCGAATATCTTCAGGGAAAGCGGTGCATACCCATTCCGGAGAAACGCCGGGAGGCCGTTTTCAGCAGCTGCATTGCCATTGAGGGCGCCATGCAGAACAACCTCAAGAATATCGATGTTCGTTTTCCCATCGGTGTTCTCACCTGTGTAACCGGTGTCAGCGGATCAGGCAAATCCACTCTCGTCAACGATATTCTCAAAAAAGGTCTGCTTCGGGAAAAAGATATCCTGAAGGAAAAAGTCGGCACCCACCGCTCCATTACCGGTGGATGGCTGATTGACCGTGTGGAGCATGTTGACCAATCGCCCATCGGCCGTTCAAGCCGCAGCAATCCCGTTACCTATCTGAAAATTTTTGACGATATCCGTGCTCTTTTTGCTGCAACCCCGGACGCGAAGGCCCGTGGATGGAAAGCAGGATATTTCTCGTTCAATATTCCCGGAGGCCGTTGCGAAGCCTGTGCAGGAGAGGGGAGCGTGCGCATTGAAATGCAGTTTCTGGCCGATATTGAAGCAGTCTGTGAAGATTGCGGAGGGCTCCGATACAAGCCTGAAACCCTTGAGGTAAAGTACAAGGGGCTCTCAATTGCCGAAGTGCTCGACCTTACCGTTCTTGAAGCCATTGATGTTTTCCGTACGGAAAAAGCCATTTCCCGAAAACTTGCCGTTCTTGACGAGGTTGGTCTTGGCTACATCCGTCTCGGCCAGTCATCAAGCACCCTTTCAGGCGGTGAAGCCCAGCGGCTGAAACTGGCCAGTTTCATTGCCAGAGCCGATGTTGAGCATACCCTCTTCATTTTTGACGAACCTACAACCGGTCTTCATTTTGAGGATATCCTGAAACTGACCAGATGTTTTGAAAAACTGCTGCAGCAGCAGAACACGCTTGTTGTTATTGAGCACAACCCCGACATCATCCTTCAGGCCGATTGGGTGATTGACCTGGGGCCGGGAGCCGGAGACCGTGGGGGAAGTATTGTCGGAGAAGGGACACCGGAAGAAATTGCCGGAATGGACCATTCCCTGACAGGAATCCATCTCCGCCCCTTCATAGGGAGCGGCCGGACGAAGAAGGAATAAGGGGGGGGTCAGTCGAGTATGGGGTCATCCTCAAGCGCGCCCCCATGAAGCCGTATGTGCGGAAAATGTGATTCCGAGGTCCGTTCCACCCAGACATCACTTCCTTTTTCGAATCCGGTTTCGTTCTCCTCCACCGAGAGGCGGTTTTTCGCCAGTGCCGTTATCTCCTGCAGAATAGCGGCATGAAGACGGTCCTCCTGTGTTGCCGTGTCGTCGCTCATTTTCGACAAAAGGCTCTCCATTTTTTCCGTTGCCACCTTTCCTATGCTCCAGTAGAGTCTTGTGGTGCTGTGTTCTGTTTCTTCTATAGACATAATAAATTTGTGGTTGCTTGTTTGGAGGAAATCTCTTTTTGTGTATACTTGAATGTTCTTTTAGCACTCATCGTTTCCGAGTGCTAACAAAAGGGAACAGTCAGTAACAATACCTGATAGTATCGTACGATTAATCTGAAACTCAAACAAGAGAAAGACAATGAACCTGAAACCTTTAGCTGATCGAGTTATTGTGAAGCCCGCCCCCGCAGAGGAAAAAACAAAAGGTGGCCTGTACATTCCCGATACCGGAAAGGAAAAACCGATGTACGGTGAAGTTGTTGCCGTAGGCGCGGGAAAAATGTCCGATAGCGGGCAGCTGCTTGAAATGCCTGTGAAGGCCGGCGACAAAGTGCTCTATGGTAAATATTCCGGAACCGAAGTGAGTGTTGAGGGGGAAGATTACCTCATCATGCGCGAGTCGGACATTTTTGCAATTCTGGGCTGATAGAACAGTTTTTTGAAATTCAACAACCTTTACTGGAGGAAAGTTAAACAATGACTGCCAAAGATATTCTTTTCGACGCCGACGCCAGGGCAAAACTTAAAGTTGGCGTGGACAAACTGGCCAATGCCGTGAAAGTAACCCTCGGACCTGCCGGCCGCAATGTGCTTATCGACAAAAAATTCGGTGCACCGACCTCAACCAAAGATGGCGTTACCGTTGCCAAAGAGGTTGAGCTTGAAGACGCAATCGAGAACATGGGTGCACAGATGGTTCGTGAAGTTGCTTCCAAAACCAGCGATGTAGCCGGTGACGGAACCACCACTGCAACCGTTCTTGCACAGGCAATCTACCGTGAGGGCCTGAAGAATGTTGCCGCAGGCGCCCGCCCGATTGATCTTAAAAGAGGCATCGATCGTGCCGTCAAAGAGGTTGTTGCCGAGCTCCGTACCATCAGCCGCAGCATTTCCGGAAAGAAGGAGATTGCACAGGTAGGTACCATTTCCGCCAACAACGATCCTGAAATCGGCGAGCTCATTGCCGAGGCCATGGACAAAGTCGGCAAAGACGGTGTCATCACCGTTGAAGAAGCAAAGGGAATGGACACCGAGCTGAAAGTTGTTGAAGGCATGCAGTTCGACCGCGGTTACCTCTCCCCCTACTTCGTCACCAATTCGGAGTCAATGGAAGCCGAGCTCGACGATGCGCTGATTCTCATTTACGACAAGAAGATCAGCAACATGAAAGAGCTTCTTCCGATTCTTGAGAAAGGTGCACAGTCCGGCCGTCCGCTGCTTATCATTGCAGAAGACATCGAGGGCGAGGCACTTGCAACGCTTGTGGTCAACAAGCTGCGCGGTACTCTGAAAGTATGCGCCGTCAAGGCTCCTGGCTTCGGCGACCGCCGCAAGGCCATGCTTGATGATATTGCCATTCTGACCGGCGGTACCGTCATTTCCGAGGAGAAAGGCTACAAGCTGGAGAACGCCACAATCAACTACCTTGGCCAGGCTGCCCGCGTCTCTCTCGACAAGGACAACACCACCATTGTTGAAGGCAAAGGTACCCAGGAAGAGATCAAGGCCCGCATCAACGAGATTAAAGGCCAGATCGACAAGTCGACCTCCGACTACGACACCGAGAAGCTGCAGGAGCGCCTTGCAAAACTTTCAGGCGGCGTTGCCGTCCTCAATATCGGTGCATCCACCGAAGTTGAGATGAAAGAGAAGAAGGCCCGCGTTGAAGATGCGCTGCATGCAACCCGCGCTGCCGTACAGGAAGGCATTGTTGTTGGTGGCGGTGTTGCACTCATCCGTGCCATCAAAGGCCTGGACAATGCAAAGCCCGACAATGACGACCAGAAGACCGGTATTGAAATCATCCGCCGCGCTCTTGAAGAGCCGCTTCGCCAGATTGTTGCCAACACCGGCACCACCGACGGCGCTGTTGTGCTTGAGCATGTGANGAACGGCGAGGGTGATTATGGCTTCAACGCCAGAACCGAGCAGTACGAGAACCTTGTTGAGGCCGGCGTTGTCGACCCGACCAAGGTGACCCGCAGCGCTCTTGAGAATGCAGCATCAGTTGCAAGCATTCTTCTGACCACTGAAGCCTGCATTACCGACATCAAGGAAAACACTCCTGACATGCCGGCAATGCCTCCGGGCGGAATGGGTGGAATGGGCGGCATGTACTGATCCCGCTTTTCCCATTGTTCTCTTACAGGCCAGCCTTCGGGCTGGCCTTTTTTTTGTTATTTTCATTCCGTAAATCCTTGACCAATTCAGTTTTCAGCAGCATATGAAAGCAGTAGTACTTCTCAGCGGAGGGATGGACAGCCTTGTCACCACCGCCATAGCCCATAATGAGGGGCTTCAGCTTGCCGCCATGCATGTCAACTATGGCCAGCGGACCTGGCAGCGGGAGCTGGAATCGTTCCGGAGCATCGCCGGCCATTACGGTATCGGGGAACTGCTTGAAGTCAATGCCGATTTTCTCGGAACCATAGGCGGCTCCTCACTGACGGACCACACCATGGCTGTCAGCGGAGCCGACCTACAGGGCACCGCCATCCCGACAAGCTATGTCCCCTTCCGTAATGCATGTTTTCTCTCCATGGCTGTCAGCTGGGCGGAGGTTATCGGTGCACAGAAGCTTTACATCGGCGCGGTTGAGGAGGACTCTTCCGGCTATCCCGACTGCCGGAAAGTGTTTTACGACGCCTTCAACAAAGTTATTGAGCTGGGCACAAAACCCGAAACCGGAATAGAAATCCTGACCCCGCTGATTGCCATGCAGAAGGCCGGTATTGTTGAAAAAGGCATGGAGCTCGACGCACCGTTCCATTACAGCTGGTCGTGTTATAAAAGTGAAGGAAAAGCCTGCGGTGTATGCGACAGCTGTGCCCGCCGTCTCAGGGCTTTTGAACTTGTGGGGGTTCGTGACCCGATTGACTATAATGTCCGTCCACAGTATATTCATTGATGTCATAGTCACATAGTCGCCTTATTGGATAGTTTCGTCAGGAAGTAAACCGCCCCTTCTTATGAATTCTCCCACGCTTTCTCCTCCGCCATCCTCTTCATTGGCTCTGCGTTTCTCACTCTCCTTCGCACTTGTGGGGCTGATATGGCTTACGGGCCTTGCGGGCCATTTCACTCCATGGCTTGAGTGGCCGGCACTGTTTGTGTATGTGGCAGGCTCATTGGGTCTGGTGCTGTTTCTCGGCAGAACCGGTACAGGCCGTCAAGAGATATGGCTGGCGGGCGGCAATGCGGGCCGCTCCCTTTACTGGGGAACCCTTGCCGGAGCCGTGCTCTTCATTATGGACATAACCAATACCATCCTTTACTACAAAAGCGGCGGAGCACCGATGGTGGAGATGGAGAGGCTTCTCGCGCACCGTTCACTGCTCTATCTTTTCCCGATTCTTATTCTTGCCGAAGAGTTTCTCTGGCGCGGGGTGATGTTTTCATCGCTGATTGAAAAAGGCGTCAACCCCCATCTCACCGTCCTGTTGACCACCATCCTCTATGCGCTGAACCATTTTGCCGTTGCGCCGGTTGGCATGAGGGAACGGGCGCTCATGGCCATGATGGCTGTTCCCATTGGTGTGCTTGGTGGCTACCTTGTCCTTAAAACCCGAAATGTATGGGGAAGCGTTATTGTCCATATGATAACCATGGTCTCCATGGTCCTTGACATTTTTGTTATTCCGCAACTTCTCTTTAATCCCTGACCGGGCTCCACTCATGACCGAAAACAGAATTACCGCACTGCTCCGTCAGGATAAAAAGCTTCTGCTTGCCTATTATATGCCCGAGTTCCCCGTTGCGGGCGCAACGCTTCCGGTGCTTGAAGCACTTCAGGAGAGCGGGGCGGACATCATCGAGCTGGGCATCCCGTTTTCTGATCCGGTCGGCGACGGGCCGGTGATACAGGAGGCGGCCCACAGGTCGATAGCCAACGGGGTGAGTCTTCACCGGCTGCTTGATATTGTTGGCCGGGCACGCAGGGGAGAGGGGTGCAGGAAAATAACCGTTCCCATTCTTTTGATGGGGTACTGCAACCCGCTGATTGCCTATGGCGGGGACTGTTTTCTCACCGATGCCACCGAAGCGGGTGTTGACGGACTGCTTCTGCCCGACCTTCCCCCCGAAGAGGCCGGTGAGTTCCTGGAACGGGCCAAAGCGTTCAGTATGACGGTGGTGTTCCTGATTTCACCCGTCACCCCACCGGAACGAATCGAAATGATTGATGGCATGTCCACTGATTTTTCCTACTGTCTGGCAGTCAACGCCACAACAGGAACCGCCAAGCTGTCGGAAGGCGACACTGAAGCTTCTGTTGATGAATACCTGAAACGGGTTCGCCGGCACACGAAAAAGAAATTTGTAGTCGGGTTCGGCATCAAAGACCGCGAAAGGGTAGAGCATATGTGGAGGTTTGCCGATGGAGCAGTTGTTGGAACCGCACTCCTGCAGAACATTGCTTCGGCCGGAACGCCTCAGGAGGCCGCCCGTCTTGCCGGAGAGTTCTGGCGCACATTGCGCTGAGGGGGCTGGCATTTCAATGGAAAAAACCGCTGCCGGTTTGCCGACCGTCGACATCATCATTCCTCACTATCTAAGGCGCGACATGCTGGAACGCTGTCTGAAGGCGCTTCGTGACACCGGCTGCCCGTCAATGCACATTATTGTTGTTGACAATGGCGGGAGCCTTCCTGGCCTGGCTCCCCTTATTGATGACTATCCCAATGCATCCCTTTTCAGGCTTCCCGAAAACAGGGGGTATGCCGGGGGTTGCAATGAAGGGCTGAAGCACGCTACGGCAGACTTTGCAGTATTGCTGAACGACGACACGCTTCCCCGGCCCAACTGGCTCCATCCTCTGGTTGAAGCGGCACTTGCCGACCCGTCCGTTGCCGCACTGCAGCCAAAAATTCTTTCCACCAAACGAGTGGCCGGACCAAAACGGATGTTTGACTATGCCGGTGCTGCTGGAGGTATGCTGGACCGTCTTGGCTATCCCTACTGTCTTGGACGGACAATGACCGGGGCTGAAACCGACCGCGGCCAATATGACGAGCCACGGGATATTTTCTGGGCATCGGGAGCCGCAATGTTTGTCCGTCGCTCGGCTGTGGTGGAAGTTGGCGGTTTTGACGAGGACTTTTTCATGCACATGGAAGAGATTGATTTGGCCTGGCGGCTCCAGCTTGCAGGGTACAAGGTCCGCTCTGCCCCCGATTCAGTAGTGCTGCATGAGGGCGGTGCATCGCTTGGTGAGGGCTCTCCTGAAAAAGTGTTTTTCAACCATCGCAACAACCTGCTGATGCTCCTGAAAAATCGGGGAGGCTCGGCACTGCCGGGAATTCTCCTGCTTCGTTTTTTTATGGAACTGGCCGCTGCCGCCTATTATCTCACCCGTTACCCCGGGGGGCTCAGGAAAGCCGGCTCCGTTTTCAGGGCAATGGGGGAGGCGATGCTCCTCATCCCGGAAACGCTCCGAAAGCGGCGCCGTGTTCAGTCCATGAGAACAGTCGGGGAGCATGCCATTTTTTCCCGCATGCCATTCTTTCAGCTGCTCCGCCGCTGAGGCATCTCAGTTCTTCTTGGGGAGATGAGCCTGCCGTATCAGGTCTTCGGCCGCCTCAACAATACTCTCTTCGACCGGCTTGAAGGTCAACCCCAGTTCCCGCTGAATTTTAGCATTGCTGTAATGCACGCTGCGCCCTATATGGGTCCGGATGAATGTCCCCGTGTTTTTCGGCTGTGTCCATGAAAGTACCCTCATCACTGCCGTTCCCGCACGCCCCGACAAATCAAGTTTCGGGAGCGGGTAGCTGCTGAATCCCGAAGAACGGAGCAGATGGACAAGGTCGCGCATGTGCAGCTCTTTTGCGGAACAGATATAGCGCCCGGAAGCTTCAGGGGTCTGCATGGCAAGAATATGGGCTTCGGCCGTATCGCGAACATCAACAAACCCCCAGTTGAGGTCCATGATGCCGGGATAGACTCCGCTCATGATATCGCGGATCATGCCGTTGGTTGTATTGAGGCCGGGGCCAAGGGACGGGCCCGTCACCATCGAGGGGTTGATGCACACAAGGCTGAACCCCGGCTTTTCCTTTTCCATGAACTCCCATGCAGCCCGTTCTGCCATTGTTTTGGCGAAATGGTAGGGATTTCTCTTGAGGGAGGACCGGGTGTTCCAATCCTCTTCATTTATAACCCTTGAGCTGTCGGGCTCATCGGTAATTGCAGCGACCGATGAGGTCAAGACGACTCTCCTGACAGAGGGAGTCTTCATTGCAGAGGCAAGCACCTGCAGAGTTCCTTTGATGGCCGGATCCACCAGATCCCGTTGCGGGTTTTTGACATTGATGACATAGGGGCTGGCTGTATGCATCACGGTACTGCAGCCCTGCAGGGCCTTGTTGAAAGAACCTTCGGTGAGCAGGTCGGCTGTAAAGAGCTGAAGGTGCGTGCCGGCTCCCGGCATACTGGAAAGAAATGGATATGCGTCCGGGCTTTTTCTGACGGTACCCCTTACGAGGCAACCGGTTGCAAGCAGTTTCTGCAATGATATGGGCGGCAATATAGCCAGATGCGCCGGTTACACAGACGGTGTGTTGCATAGTCGTCCTTTTGTAAGTTGGTTTTTAATTGAGATGCATCTACCTTGTTTCACCCGAACAAATTTTCAATCATCGTTACCCTGTCTCTCGCCATGCTTCTTTTTTCTGTAGCAATCATCTGCGGACTCTTCATTCTTATGTGGAGTGCCGACAAGTTCATCGATGGATCAGCAGCGCTTGCCGACCATTTCGGGATGCCGTCTCTGCTCATCGGTATGCTGGTTGTGGGCTTTGGTACTTCAGCTCCTGAAATTGCAGTGTCGGTTCTCGCCTCGCTTGAGGGGAACCCCGATCTGGCTCTGGGCAACGCCTATGGTTCAAACATCACCAATATAGCGCTTGTTCTGGGACTCACGGCACTCATCAGCCCGATTGTGGTCGAGTCCGGCATTCTTCGAAAAGAACTTCCCCTGCTTGCCGCCATTGCAGCTGTTTCAGCGCTCCAGCTCTATGATGGAGCACTCTCCATGATTGATGCTCTTGTGCTCCTCACCCTTTTCTGCAGCATGCTGGGGTGGACATTCGTAGTCGGGTTGCGGAAAAAACGGGACGCCCTCAGCGAAGAGATTGAGCAGGAACTTCAGGAACACTGCATGCCGCTCAGCAAGTCGCTCCTGCTGGTCGGCAGCGGTCTGGTGCTTCTTATTGCAAGCTCACGAATGCTTGTATGGGGCGCGGTCGGCATTGCCGACATACTTGGAGTGAGCAATCTGGTTATCGGCCTCACTGTTGTGGCAGTGGGCACATCGCTGCCGGAGCTGGTTACCTCAATCATTGCAGCACGAAAAGGCCAGCACGACATTGCGCTTGGCAATGTTCTTGGTTCCAATATGTTCAACCTGCTGATTGTGGTAGGTATTGCCGGAGTCATCCATCCGTTTCCTGTCAACCCTGAAGTTATTGACCGCGATATACCCGTGATGGGACTTCTGACAATCTCGTTGTTTTTCTTTGGGTTCGGCTTTCGCGGCCCCGGAACGGGGAAAATCAACCGTCTTGAAGGGGCTATTCTGCTCTCCGTCTACATAGCCTACATATCCTACCTTGCGCTCACGGCATTTCAGGGGAGTTGAGAGGGAGGAAATGCATCCCGGTTTTCAGCCTCCGAGAGGCTCGGCATGGATGATGACCCTGCAGGCCAGAGGAATGGCCTGATAAAGAGCCCCCTCAAGACGGCTTGTCAGCTCATGGACATCTTCCATGAGAACATCTTCCTGAAACGAACAGTGCAGGGTGATGAACCGTTTCTCTTTTTCCGTTTTCAGAATCGTGATGTCGTGCACATCGGCAATGGCCGGGATGGTGGCTGCCGCATCAACGATAACTTTTCTCAATGCAGCCTCTTCATCTTCAGGCAGGGGGGTGGTACGCCGTTCTTCACAGCGGAGAGGGTCGAGATGGATGCAGATTTCAGGGTTGCCATCAAACTCCCTCCGCAATTCATCTTCAAGGAGGGTGACCGCCTGATGCGCCTCTTTTATTTTCAGGCGTTGGTCAACTTCAACATCAAAGGTAATATGGCGTGCCCCGTCGTTGAAATTGGTGGCAATGTTATGGGCATGCAGCCCATGGTTCAGGCCGATGACATGCACCCGTTCAGCAATGGATTCTCCCGTCAGGGCAACCGGATGGGTATGGATGGTCATGTCCGCCACAGGGAAGGCACCATGCACTTTTTCTTCAATGGCCGTACAGATGTCCCGGACCTTTTCAACCGAAAGCGTTCTGTTGACGGCAACGCTCATTTCAATGAACACCTGCGGACCCGTAGGCTTGACACGGATTTTTTTTATTCCTATGACGCCGGGAACCGTTTTCGCAAGCTCTTCGGCCCGTTCCGCAATGCCAACAGGCGCAGCATCGGTCAGAATGTCGATGGTTTTTTTCCCTAACTGGAATGCGGCTCGGGCTACAACAATCGCCACAACGATACCGGCGGCAGCATCGGCCCAGAATATGCCGTTCGAGACAAAGAAAAGCCCTATGAGAACCACCGCGGAACTGAGAATATCGGAGCTGAAGTGAAGCGCATCCGCCTCAAGGGCTGTGCTGTTGGTTTCCTTTGCCACTCTACTGAGTGCCCGGGCCCTTGAAAAGTCGACAACGATGGAAGTGAGCATGACGGCTATGGCATACCATGTCACCTCAACTTCAGCCTCTCCTCCAAGCAGCCGTTCTGTTGCTGCGGAAATGATCCAGCCGCTTGTCAGAAGGAGCAACCCCGTTTCAACAAGGGCAGTAATGCTTTCCACTTTGGCATGGCCATAATGGTGTTTGCGGTCGGCAGGCTTGCTGCTCATACCAACGGCAACCCAGGTCATCGCGGCAGCCCCGAAATCAAGCAACGAGTGTGCCGCTTCCGAAAGAATGCCGATACTGCCCGTCATAAGACCGGCAGCCAGCTTCAGGACAGTAAGCAATGCGCTGGCCAGAACCGAACTGAATGCGACCCGCTTTTTTTTCTTGTTTGCGTCCATGGTGACCCATAATACCATTATTCCCTCACCCATCATAATCTGCCGGCGGCTCCAGTTTCGGAGCCCTCATTAGGGGTGAGGGAGGGGGTGGGGGAGGAGGTTTTTTTGCTATTTTGAACTCTGAAGCCACCCTGTGAATGCTCTTGAATATTTACCCCGAGGAAGATGAAGATTGGAATCTCGTGCCAGCATACCTATGGAGGCAGCGGCGCTGTTGCTACAGAACTGGGCAAGGCTCTTGCCCTTAAAGGGCATACAGTCCATTTTTTCAGTCAGTCGGCCCCGTTCCGGCTGGGTGCATTTTCCTCCAACATCCACTACCATGAAGTGGAGGCGATGCATTATCCGCTCTTTGAGTGCCCCTTCCACTCACTCGCACTTGCATCTAAAATTGCGGAAGTGGCTTTTTATGAAAAGCTCGATGTCGTTCATGCCCATTACGCCATTCCCCACGCCATGAGTGCAATGCTTGCCCGCCAGATGCTGGAGGACAAGTGCCCCCAACGCGACTGTTTTCGTCTTGCAACCACACTGCACGGAACCGACATAACCGTTGTGGGAGCCGACAGGGGAATGCACGACGCGGTTCGCCTTGTCATCAACAAGTCGGACGGAGTGACGGCGGTGTCGGAGTATCTCAAGGATGAGACTGTGAAAATGTTCAGCCCGAAGCAGGAGATAGAGGTCATTCACAATTTCGTCGATACGGAGGTTTTCCGGCGGATAGCGGCCCCCGATATTCTTCGCCAGCTTGTGCCGGGAAAGGGAAAAACGGTGATACACATTTCGAACTTCCGTCCGGTGAAACGGATTTCAGATATTGTCAGCGTGTTCCATCGACTGACGCAGCAGCTTGATGCCACCTTGCTGATGGTTGGCGACGGCCCTGAACGAAGTGAGGCAGAAACAGAGGTTCGCCGTCTGGGTATAGCAGACAGAGTGCATTTTTTGGGGAAAATCGACGATATCGTTCCACTGCTTTCGGTATCAGATCTTATGCTGATGCCAAGCGATGCGGAATCTTTCGGACTGGCAGCCCTTGAGGCCATGGCATGCGGNGTTCCGGTGATTGTTACCAGTGCCGGCGGCTTTCCGGAATTTATTGAACAGGGGCGGCACGGATATCTCTGCCCGCCGGGAGACAGAGAGGCCATGACGGAAAAAGCCCTGCTGCTGCTTGCTGACGGAAAGCACTGGCAGGAGTGTTCAGAGGCATGCGTTCAGCAGGCAAAGCGGTTTGAGACGGCAAGGCTGGTTGACCGGTACGAAGCCTTTTATGAGCGGCTCCTCGGATAGTAAGAAAAAATCCCCATCAGCTGGAGAGCATATGCTTCAGGCTGATGGGGACGCTGAATCTGCCGGAGCAGCAGTACTCAGTACCGCTTTGTTGAAAGCAGGACCGTCCGGTACTTTTCAAGGTTCTCAAGAACCTCTCCCGTTCCCCGGGCAACTGCAGTCAGCGGGTCTTCGCTGATGTGAACCGCAAGGTTGGTCTCTTCATTGATTTTTTTGTCAAGCCCCTTGATGAGTGCGCCGCCGCCAGCAAGAAAGAGCCCTCTTTCAAGAATGTCGGAAGAGAGTTCCGGTTTTGTGACCTCAAGACTTTTCTTGATGGAGGCGATAATCTGGCTTATGGGTGTGGCAATTGCCTCCCTTATGGTGGGGGAGTTGACTTCCCGCTCTTCAGGAAGTGCCGTGACGAGGTTCCTTCCCCTCACCGTCATGGTCAGCTCCTTGTCAAGCTTGTAGGCCGAAGCAATCTTTATTTTCACATCCTCTGCAGTCCGTTCGCCAATAGCAAGGTTGTAGGCTTTGCGGAAATGCCGTATGATTGCACTGGTGATATCAGTTCCCGCAACTCTGAGCGACTCTCCCGATGCAATGCCGCCAAGCGAGATGACAGCAATTTCCGTTGTTCCTCCGCCGATATCAACAATCATGTTTCCCATCGGTTCCTTCACATCCAGTCCTATGCCGATAGCTGCCGCCATAGGCTCAGCCACCAGGTAGACCTCTTTTGCCCCCACATGCTCTGCCGAGTCCCGTACAGCCCGTTTTTCAACCTCAGTGATGCCAGAAGGAATGCCGATCACCATGCGCCGTATGCCGAGGGAGAACTGACTTTTTGTTTTCCGAATGAGACCCTTGATGAGCTCTTCAGTTGCTTCATAGTCAGCAATGACGCCACTGGCAAGAGGGCGGATGGTGACAATTCCGGGATGGGTTTTTTCATGCATGAGCAGGGCCCCCTGGCCAATGGCAACCACTTTTCCTGTGTTGCGGTCGCGGGCTACTATTGAGGGCTCATTGAGAACCACACCGTTATCGCGTATGAATATAAGGGTATTTGCCGTTCCGAGGTCAATGGCGACATCGCGGAACAGGGTATTGAAAAGGCTCATGGCGGGGTTGGATCGTGATGAAGGAATTGTTCTGTTTGTTTGCGTGGCTTACTGCTCCAGCAGTTTTCAGCTATAATGGTACTATAAATATAATAAACTACTAAAGTATGTAATGCTGTTTTTTTTCCAAATCAAAAAGGTGTTTTCATCATCATCCGCTCTCCGGCAGCGGGTATTTCGATAAATGACCGCATTGCTTACATTATGGGCAATGAACCGGCCCCCATAGAGTCACCAAACAAGAAACCTGTGCTGAAAATTTTCCCTTTTGCCGACAACCCCGATGCGCTGATGGCGCACCTCTCCCGTACTGTCTCTTTTGACGACACGGTACAGAAGGCTGTTGATGAGATTCTCCAGGCTGTGCGCCAGAGGGGAGACGAGGCGGTTCTTGATTATACCGAGAAGTTTCAGGGCTTCAGGCCCGAAAGCATGAAGGTATCGCCCGAAGCCATACGGCGCGCCCGGGAGGAGGCGGATCCGGAATTCATCAGCACCCTCAAGGAAGCCTACGGCAATATTCTGGAATTTCACCGCCATGAGGTGGAAAAGAGTTTCTTCTATGAAGGCGAGGGCGGTGTGCTGCTCGGCCAGCGGGTTACCCCGATGCAGCGGGCACTGCTCTATGTGCCCGGAGGCAAAGCGGCCTATCCTTCATCGGTTCTGATGAATGCCGCTCCTGCCCGGGTAGCGGGAGTGGGCGAGATTGCAATGACAACGCCCTGCGACAGCACAGGAGAGGTCAGCAGCCATATTCTTGCAGCTGCTTCTGTTGCCGGCATTTCCTCCGTCTACAAACTTGGCGGAGCGCAGGCCATTGCCGCATTCGCATATGGGACACAGAGCATCGAAAAGGTCGACATCATTACAGGCCCCGGCAACAAATTCGTGGCTCTGGCAAAGAAAGAGGTGTTCGGTCATGTTGCAATCGACAGCATTGCCGGTCCCTCAGAGGTTGTCATTATTGCTGATGCCGATGCCAACCCCGACTATATTGTGCTCGACCTGTTCGCGCAGGCGGAACATGATGCTGACGCCTCTTCTGTTCTTATTACACCGTCCGCTTCTCTTGCAGAGCGCGTAGCCGCCATTGCCGGCGAACGGATAGGGGGGATGCTCCGCCGGGAGGTTATTGAAGCTTCGCTTCGCCAGAACGGCGCCATTATTCTTGTCGACTCCCTTGATGAAGCCGCACGGGTCTCCGACATGCTTGCTCCCGAGCATCTGGAGCTGCATGTGAACCATCCCTGGGAGCTGCTCCCCTCACTCCATCATGCCGGAGCAATTTTCATGGGCAGCTCTTCATGCGAAACCGTAGGCGACTACTATGCAGGGCCCAACCATACCCTTCCCACCAACGGAACAGCACGCTTCTTTTCACCACTCTCCGTGCGTGATTTTGTGAAGCACACCTCCATTATCGCATATTCACAGCAGCAGCTGCTTCGCTGCGGGGAGCGGATAGCCGACTTTGCCGATCGCGAAGGGCTTCAGGCTCACGCCGAGGCAGTCAGAATAAGGCTTGCAGGAAAATGAGGGTTTCGGATTTCGATTATTCCCTGCCAGAAGAGAGGATTGCAAAATATCCCCCCGACAACAGGGGGGCCACACGCCTTCTCGTGCTCAACCGCCATACCGGCAGTGTGCAGCATGCCCGATACTCCAACCTGGAGGCTTTCCTTGGGCACGGTGACCTGCTTGTCATCAATACCACCAAGGTGGTGCGGGCGAGGCTGTTCGCAGTCAAACAGACAGGAGCCGCAATTGAGCTGATGCTCCTTGAAAAACATGAAGGACCCCAGAACCTTGCCCTCTACCGCGGCCGTTTGAAGCAAGGCGACAGGCTGCTCGCCCACGGACATGAACTCATTGTTGAGGAACTTGCAGGCCAGGGCGTTGCCCGTCTTTCTGTTGAAGGCATCGAGAGCGTGCACGCCCTCTTTCAGAACTATGCCGAGGTGCCCATTCCGCCATACCTGAAGCGCGACGCCGAGGCAGTCGACCGGGAACGCTATCAGACCGTTTTCGCCGAGCATCCCGGTTCCGTAGCCGCCCCCACAGCCTCACTCAACATGACGCCGGAGCTTCTCCTGAAGCTGGAAAAGGGCGGAGTGGCAACCGCCGGCATGACCCTGCATGTAGGGCTTGGAACCTTTCTCCCCATCAGGACCGAGACGATGGAAGAGCATGTCATGCATCGTGAATTCTACTCAATCCCCGCCCGGACAATTGAGCAGATACATGAAACGCGCCGCTCAGGCGGAAGGGTCGTTGCCCTTGGAACCACNGTTACGAGAGCTCTTGAACATGCAGCAACCCGGATATCATCGTTTTCAGGTACGGACCCGCTTGTGGGTGAAGCGGACATATTCATTCATCCCGGATATTCTTTCCAGACCATCGACGCGCTGCTCACCAATTTCCACGCTCCCCGTTCCACCGTACTCATGCTCACCGCCGCCTTTGCCGGAGCTGATCATCTTCGTGCCGCATACCGTGAAGCGGTTGAAGAGCAGTATGACTTCCTCAGTTACGGCGACAGTATGCTCATCTCTTGACGCCCATGCGCGAGAAGGCTTAAAAAAGAGATGCCAACAGGCCTCTCCAGCCTAACGATGTAAGGGCCGGGGCATCCGGCCAATGCCGGTAATTCTTGGTTTTCCAGAATCGCGGTCGTATTTTCAAGGTTCAGTTTATTTCATTCCTCTCTACGACTTTCAACCATACTATCCGGAGATTGACTTTATGAGTCTTGTAAGCCAGTACCGAGCACATACCCAGGAGCGCGCACAGCAGGGGATTCCTCCGCTTCCGCTCACAGCCGACCAGACCCGTGAGCTTGTGGAGCTGCTGAAACAGCCCGCCGTTGCAGAAAAAGACTATCTCCTGGAACTTTTCCGCGAGCACATCAGCCCCGGTGTTGATGACGCTGCATTTGAAAAAGCCGCCTTTCTTGATGCGGTGCTCAAAGGCGAGGCACCATGCACCGTCATCAGCGGAGTGGAAGCTGTCCGGATTCTGGGCACAATGCTTGGCGGCTACAATGTCAAACCGCTCATTGACGCGCTTTCCCACAGCGACTCAGCCATTGCCGCCGAAGCTGCCGAAATGCTCAAGAAAACGCTTCTGGTTTATGATTCATTCGATGTAGTCGTCGGGCTTGCCAAAACCAACAGCTATGCCAAAGAGGTGCTGGAATCGTGGGGACGGGCCGAGTGGTTCACCTCAAGACCCAAGGTTGCTGAAAAACTGACCCTGACCGTCTTCAAGGTACCGGGTGAAACCAATACCGACGATCTTTCTCCTGCCGGCGAGGCCTTCACCCGCAGCGATATTCCCCTCCATGCACTGAGCATGCTGGGTTCTAAAATGGACGATCCCATCGGTGTCATTGCCGGACTGAAAGAAAAAGGCCATCCGCTCGCCTATGTAGGTGATGTGGTCGGTACCGGTTCAAGCCGTAAATCAGGCATCAATTCAGTACAGTGGCATCTTGGAGAAGATATTCCCGCCGTACCCAACAAACGCACCGCCGGTGTTGTCATCGGCAGCATCATTGCTCCCATTTTCTTCAACACAGCCGAAGACTCCGGAGCACTGCCGATTCAGGCTGATGTGTCCGACATGGAAACCGGCGATGTGATTGATGTATTCCCTTATACCGGAACCATAGAGAAGAACGGCAAAGTGATTGCCAGTTTCAGCATGTCCCCCAACACCCTTGGTGACGAGGTTCGTGCCGGTGGCCGTATTGCTCTCATCATAGGGCGCACGCTGACGAAAAAAGCACGACTGGCCCTTGGCCTTGGTGACGACGACATTTTCCAGTCGCCCGAACAGCCAGCCGACACCGGCAAGGGATACACGCTTGCACAGAAAATGATAGGAAAAGCATGCGGTCTGAAAGGTGTAAGGCCGGGCATGTATGTAGAGCCTGAAACCCTCACAGTCGGTTCACAGGACACAACCGGCGCCATGACCCGTGATGAAGTCAAGGAACTTGCCGCCCTCAGCTTCAGTTCCGATCTCTTCATGCAGAGCTTCTGCCACACGGCAGCCTACCCCAAACCCTCCGACATCAAACTGCACCGCAGCCTGCCCTATTTCGTGATGAGCCGCGGCGGTGTTGCCCTCCGCCCGGGTGATGGCGTCATCCACACATGGCTGAACCGCATGGTACTGCCCGATACGCTCGGTACCGGTGGCGACTCCCATACCCGTTTCCCGATCGGAGTATCCTTCCCTGCAGGTTCCGGCCTTGTTGCATTTGCCGGTGTTACCGGAACCATGCCCCTGAATGTTCCCGAGTCCGTTCTTGTCCGTTTCAGCGGTGAAATGCAGCCGGGAATCACTCTTCGCGATCTCGTCAACGCCATTCCCTATGTTGCCATCAAGCAGGGTCTCCTGACAGTTGAAAAGAAAGGGAAGAAGAATGTTTTTGCAGGTCGTGTCCTTGAAATCGAAGGACTTCCGCAGCTCAAGGTTGAGCAGGCATTTGAGCTCAGCGACGCATCAGCAGAGCGGAGCGCGGCTGCCTGTACAGTCAGGCTCGACAAAGAGCCGGTGATTGAGTATCTCAGCTCCAATGTGAAGCTGCTCGAACAGATGATTGAAGATGGTTACGGTGACGCCGACACCATCCGCCGCCGCATCGGCAAAATGCAGGAATGGCTTGACAGCCCCTCACTTCTGGAGCCGGATGCCGACGCAGAGTATGCGGCAGTGATTGAAGTCAACATGAGTGACATCACCGAGCCGATCCTCTGCTGCCCGAACGATCCGGACGATGTCATGACGCTTGGCGAAATTCTTCTTGATGATAGCCGCCCAAAACAGATTGACGAAGTGTTTGTAGGTAGCTGCATGACCAACATCGGTCACTTCCGTGCACTTGGCGAGGTACTCAGAGGCAGAGGGCCGGCAGCCTCAAAGCTCTGGGTTGTTCCACCCACCAAAATGGACATGAAGCAGCTGATTGAAGAAGGATATTATTCAGTCTTCGGCGCAGCCGGAGCCCGTACTGAAATACCCGGATGCTCGCTCTGCATGGGTAACCAGGCCAGAGTTGCCGACAACGCAGTTGTTTTTTCCACCAGCACCAGAAACTTCGACAACAGAATGGGTGCAGGAGCACAGGTCTATCTTGGTTCAGCCGAACTTGCCGCCGTGTCCGCACTGCTTGGCCACTTGCCGAACCGGGATGAATATCTGGAGATTCACAGCCGTCAGCTCTCCGGCGACAAGGCTGAAGACATCTACCAGTACCTGAACTTCCACAAGCTTGGAAAAGAGGAACTTGAGATGCTGGTTGACTGATAAAATTAAAAAAAAGATTTGTGGCGGGATATGGAATATTTTGCATATTCCGCCATACAGTGGGTTTTTTATCTCACTGTTTTTTTTTACTATTCTAAAGCTGAAGAAGCTGTCTATCAATCAACTAACACAAACGACAAACGAACAATGAAAAAACTTTTCATTTTCCTGTTCCTCCTTAGCTCAGTTTCATTTGTGGGCTGCGCAAAAACCGAAGCACCTGTAGAAGCTCCGGCAACCGAAGAGGCCGCTCCTGAGATGGAAGCACCTGCAACCGAAGAGGCCGCTCCTGAGATGGAAGCACCTGCTGCTGAAGAAGCCGCACCTGCTGTTGAAGGCAACTAATAAGATTCTCTTATACGGAGTCTTGTGATTAAAAGAGGCTGACCTTATAATGGGGTCGGCCTCTTTTTTTTTGCCCATCACCCGCTAGCAAATACTTCCCAGCCTGCACTGTTGACGCCCCCCCCACTTGGTTCTACACTCTGGTTTTTAAACTATAGCAGTTCCGCCGGCTCCGATCGGTGCAGTAAGTACACTCAGTCATGAGTGTCCCCTACTTTTCCCCTACTTTCTCAGCTGCCGTGCCGTGTATGCGGCTTTGAGCTGTGTCCCGAACGGATTGCTGCTTTGGGCTCCACGGAGCTCTTGATCCGCCGGAGAGTTTCTTCTGCTATCCGGCGGGAAACGACATTCCACATCAGGGAGGCAATCCGTGTCACAATAGCCATGTCATCATCCGTGTAGTTGAAGGGCTTGTTTGCAACGCCGAAAATGGCTGCGACCTGACCGGATTTCTTGAGCGGTATGAGCAGTTCTCTGGAGATATGGCTTGGGGCATCAGAGGGTATGCCCCGTATTTTTCTGATGGATGCAGCATCATTATGGATTACAGCCTGCTTCGACTCTATGATATCTTTCCATATGTCCGACGAGTTCAGGTGGTCGCGTCGGGCGCTCACGATTCCCGCATGCTCAAGCATCCTGGCCGCGTTGCTTGACCAGATCTGAGCCGGCTGGTCCCCAATGCGTTCGTCCCCTATGAAATGGCAAAACCCCGTAGAGCTTTCCGTAATCTCTTCAGCGGCATTAAGCGCAGTCTGCAGCAGTTCACCCACGCTAACGGACTCATCCATGCTGAAGAGCTGGTCGGTATACTTTCTCACGGCATCAAGCCGCTTGTGTTCGGTAATATCTATTCCTAACGCAAGGACGCATGCTTCCCCGTCCACCTCGATTCGTCGCCCTGAAATCGAACGCCAGACATACTCGGGTCCACCTTTCAGAAGCACTCTGGCCTCACCGGTTATTTCATTGCCTGAGCTGAGAATGGCTGAAAACTGCTCAATGGCAAAGGCCCGGTCATCGGGGTGAACGGTTGCCATGCCATCAATGCCGTACATTTCCTCCTCCGGCAATGCGGCAATGACATCGCGCATGTACGGGTTCCAGGCAATCACTTTGCCCTCTGGGTTCATGATGGAGAAGCTGCCTGGAAACAGCTCGTAGAACTCTCGTAACTGCTGGGTCCCCAGAATGTCTGAAAGTGTTATGTGTAAAGCGTTCGCGATTTTCTCGGCATTGGCTACCGTAATGTTCTGTTCTCCGCGCTCAACGGTTCCGATGTAGGTTCGGTGCAGGCCGGCGCATTCAGCCAGTTTTTCTTGAGAATAGCCCAAGGCCATGCGCCAACGCCGTACGCGAAGACCAAGAAGGCGGGTAATGCTGTCGGAGGAATCCACGGACATCTGTATCTACTGACTGGAACATACCTGGAGGAGTCGGGCGATCTGATGGGCCCTTATATAAAGATAAATAACGCCTTGGGCTCTTCCGTGCAATAGACTATTAATAGCATCTTCTGTCGGGAAGCAGTTTTGTAAAGGCGCGATCCACAACAGGCTGGCGCTTTATTTTTGCCGTGGTTACCGGGTCAGGGTGAGGTGCAGGGCGCAGCCTCCATCGCCGGCGGTTGCCGACAGCCGGAGGTCGTTTCGAGGCGTTGTGAAGAGCATGCTGCTGAGAATGCCGACTGCGGCTCCTGCGAGCACATCGTGCACATGGTGACGGTCAGCCTCTATCCGGCTGTACCCCACGAACCCGGCGAGGGCGTAGGCAGGAATGGCGTAGTCCCATCCGTACCGGGATCGCATGAACTCGGCGGCTGAAAAAGATACCGAGGTGTGTCCCGACGGGAATGAGTGCTTTCCTCCATCCGGGCGGTCTTCATCAATGGCATATTTCAGTGCGTAGGTAACGCCAAGGGTCAGTGCGGTCGATTCCAGCAGCTGCACT
>JGI997J19993_1000078_pt1 | contig 38246 bp, 53 predicted proteins | sample Etolagbewater25m_FD_19993 | JGI IMG/M metagenome (IMG submission 19993)
TTGTGTAAGTAGGGTTTACTTTAACGACAAGGACACCTTGTTCGTTACAATAATCCTCTATCTTATAAAAAATGTCTGTATAAGTCCAATGACTTAATTTCTTACTACTTCTTTTACCTTTACGTAAATTCTTAATATTTTCAATTCTGACTTCTTTTACAGTATCTAAATTCAATTGATTGACAGTCCAATTTATATAATTTTTTCTATGATCCTGTGCTTTCTTAAACGCTTTTGAACCTTTTTTCTTTCTTGAAAGTTTATCATTTATAGAATCTAAATCGTGACCATGACAATCTCTTTTAGAAAAATTACCATCAGAACATGACATTAATGTTTTTTGACCTATATCTATGCCTAAAACAGTTCCTAAATCTTTTTTTATAACATCAGGCATTTCAAAATTGAATGTTGCTTTATCTTTGGATAACCTTAAACCAGCTTTCAAACATCCTTTTTCATATAATTTATTGAAATGCTTACTTCTTTTGAATGGTAAACGTAAAGATATCTTGTTTCCTATAGAAGAAAGATTTATCCAACCGTCAAACGATGTATTGTTTTCTAAATCAACTGAAATAAATCTTGAATCTAATTCTAATTCAATATTATCTAAAGATGGTTTAGATATATCAACTGAATCTATAATAGATTTTAGTTTCCTTGCCTTCTTAAACTTTCCTTCTTCATTTAATTTATTATAAACAAATAATCGTTTTTCTTGTTTCTTTTTTGTACCTCTAACAATTCCTGATGCTTGTTTTCCGGCACATTGAACCATACGAGCAGATAACCAAGTATCAATTTTAGAAGTTATAGATTTATCAAGTAATTTTGGAACAGATTCTAAATCCCATAAAATATCTATAAAAATTTCAACAATTCTTTTGTATTCATCTATGATAGATGAAATAGTTTGGGTTTTGTTGTCATTAGAATATTTTAATGTTACTTTACTTGATTTAATCACGATTCTGTAATGCGTTTATTATACTCTCTGTCTTTCTTTTAGTTCTTCTTTTTCCATATAATCTTGCACAAAACGATGTTACCAATGAAACAAAATCCTGCATTAAATCTTTTTCATCTTCCTCGACTTCATTGATTACAACAATTTCACCATCATATAAAGTTTTAATATACTCGAATCCAAATCTTGTCAATCTATCTTTATGCTCAACTACAATTCTTGTTGCTTTATTTTCACTTAAAATTTTCTGCAATTTAGGTCGTTTATCATTTAAACCACTTGCACACTCTTTAACAATTTCGTGTACCACCCATCCCTTTGCATTACAAAATTCACTTATTCGCTTTGCTTGACTATCTAAATTATTTTTATTCTCTGACGAACTAACTCTCGCGTAAATGACGTTATATTCTTTTTTAATATTTTCTTCACTTTCATCAACTACTATAGTACCAGTAGGCAATTTTCTTGCACCATCTATCAACCCCTTTCTAAACATTCTATATGCAGTTTTATAACAAACAGAATTTTTAACAGCCCATTCGGATAATTTCATTTCCTCTTTTTATTATATTTATAAAAATCCATATTTGTACTTATTTGTACATAAATTATATAAAGAAATAAAATACATCCTAAAGAATCTAAATCAATATTTAAATCTTTATAAATATTCTCAAACATATGAGAATTTAATTGCCTTTTACCTTTTTCCATTCTACAAATTTTAATTTAGCATTTAGTCCATTGAGACTATTTTCATTTATTATCTTTTCTATATTTATATTTTCATTTTTCAAAATATATTGATTTATATCCTTTCCCTCTACCCATTCAGGAATAAAAACAACATTTTCTCCAGATTCTATTATTTTTTTATATATTTTAACAATTTCTTTATTTCTTGGCTCATTATCAGGAATGAACGTGAAATTCAATGTTTCTGATAAAAATCCAAAAGATTTTTTAACTCTTAACAAATCCGCACAATTTGATGCAATTGCGTTATCTATGAATAGTGAATCAATAGAACCCTCTACAACTCTTATGTCTTTATTAAGATCTATTATATATTTACCATTTTCATCATAGATACCGTAAATATTTTCACCATCTGTAAAATTAAGATTTATATATCTTAAACTTTTAGCTTTAAGTGCCCTACTCACAATACCGGTTATATTTCCATACTTATTATATATTGGTAATATAAGTCTTGCTTCTTCGATAAATTTACTATCTTTATATTTTTCAATAGATTTTACTATTCTAAAATCTTTAAGAATAAAAAAATTATTAAATTTTTCTTCAGGAATTTTTCTATTTTGAAGATATTTTACAACCTCTTTAAATTTTGTTGCTGGAATTAAATTGTCTTTAATTATATCAGTATTTACTGTTGGCGTATTATATGATGGTGTAATTAGTTCTTTCTCTTGATTATTTTCTCTTATTACATCAAAAATGTAACTTTTATATAAATCAGGAAAATATGTTTGCATATATTTTGATATATGCAAAGTGGTATTACAATTAAAGCAATGAAAAAACCATTCACCACCCTTTCTTATAAACCATCCTCTCGCTTTATTGTTGAAGATTTTAGAATCCCCGCATATATTACATCTAAATTTAAATCCACCATTCTCCACTTTAAATCTTTCGAGAGACATTCCCATCTCATTTATATATCCTTCTATGTTCATTATTCGATAGTTTAAATTTGGTAATTTTATAAATATAATAAAAAGAATGAATAAAACAAAATTAAAGAATTAAAACATGGCAAATATTTATCCTTCAGTTATTGTAAATGAGATAGATAAAAGTGGCTCTATCGGAACATCGGATGTTTCAACATTTGGTGCATTTGCAGGAAATTATAAATGGGGACCAGCGGAAGAAGTTATTAGTATATCCTCTGAAAACGATCTTGTTGATTATTTTGGTGAACCTGATAATGATGTATATTTAGACTTTTTTGTTCCCAAAACATTTTTAGAATATTCGCGTTCATTAAAAGTTGTTCGCGCTATAGACAACACATGTAAAAATGCGGTTTCAGATTTATCTACTAATTCAGAATTTATTGCACCAGAAAATCATGATAGTATAATTGTTGCATACTGTGATAGCAATGTAAATCTTGCTTCTAATGTTGTAGCATCTACAAATGCTTATGGCATATGGAGTGATTATATTTCAACACCGCCATCTACAACTTTGGAGGCGAATATAGCGGGGGGTTCATATGATGAAATTTATATGTTAGTTATTGATAAAAATGGTGATATAGGTGAAGAAGGAGAAATCATAGAAAGTTATCTTAATGCAAATTCTCTTTCATTGGCAGTCGATTCATCTAAATATTATAAATATTATTTAAACATCTTTTCATCTTATATAAACGCAGGGTCTACATATATTCTTGGTTCTGACGGAACAATTTCGTTATCAGATGATTTTACACCAGAAGGTTCTGGAGATTCAGAGCCTATCGCGNATGATTCATCGTTATTGGTTAAGAATGATGATGACTACGATGTTGCAACACTTTCTGGCAGCGGGGNATTTATAGGTAGATATCCAGGGTCTAAAGCTAATGGTTTATTGATAGCTTATTGTGATGCTGGTGTCAATGNTTTAAGCAATTATGTTATTCCAAGCGATACAACATTAGGAACATGGGATGATTATTTTAATACAATTCCCGGAACATCTTCTCACGCTGTATCCAACGGCGGGTTATATGATGAAATGCATATATTGATAATTGATAAAGATGGTAAGTTTAGTGGAACAAAAAATACAATTTTAGAAAAATATGAATATGTTTCAAAAGCTATAGATGGAAAAAAGGAAGACGGCACATCAAACTTTTGGAAAAATATAATAAATGATACGTCAGAATATATAAGAATTGGTGATTCTTATATTCTTGGTTCCACTTCCACATCTGAAATAACAACAGAGTTTTCTGCATATGGGTACGGATCTGTTATACTTTTTGGTGGAGTGGATGTTGTTTCGCCCGATTATTCTACTGCGTATGAATTATTTGCAGACGCTAAGAAAGAAGATATATCACATTTTATAGCACCTGCTAATTCATCGGCAACTATTAAAAAGGAGCTTATAACTATTGCTGAAAATAGGGGAGATGCTGTTGCGTATATTTCACCAGCATGGGATGATGTTAAATTTGGCCAAACATTTTCAACAATAACAACAAATCTTAAAACGTTTAAAAATACAACTATAGGAGTTTCAAGTAGTTATTATTTTGCTGATATAAACTGGAAACAGATATATGATAAGTATAATGATGTATATAGATGGATACCATGTTGTGGTGATACAGCAGGATTATCGTCTAAATGTGATGTTGATTTATATCCTTGGTATAGCTTTGGTGGTTACAACAGGGGTGTGTTGAGAAATGTTGTAAAATTAGCATGGAATCCTACAGATACACAAATGGGAGAACTTTATAAAATAGGTTTGAATTCAATTGTGCGTGAGGGTGGTACTACTGTATTATTGGGTGATAAGACAGGGTTAATGAGAAACAGTGCTACAAGCAGGGTAAACGTTAGAAAACTTTATATAACACTTAAAAAGAAGATTAAGAATTATCTTAAATTTGGATTGTTTGAATTTAATGATGAGTACACCAGAGAGCAATTATTTACAGAAATAAACGCATATATGATTTCTGTAAAATCTAATAGAGGTGTTATAGATTTTAGAGTGGTTATAGACGAGAGTAACAACACTTCAACTATTATAGACAATAATGAAATGGTCATTGATATTTATATCAAACCAAACAGGAGCACAAACTGGATTAAGTTGAATGTAATTTCAGTATCTTCTTCACTAACATTTAATGAGGTTTTATCAATCTAATATGGTACACAATATACAAATTAAAAACAATTTTTCAGATTTTTCAACTAAGAGATATATTATATCTGCAAATGTTGATGGTATATATAAAGAATATAAATTATCTATAAATGAATCAAGAGAAGTTTTGAAAATGACATCAAGGGAATTTGAAAATTATGCAAATGATTTATTCAAATCAGATGATAAAGATATTGAAATTTATGAAAGCACAGAAGAAAAAATAGCGTTTAATTTATCAGATGATGATATTGATTTCATTAATAAACTTAATTCTGATACATACGATAAAATAAAGGACACATTTAATGATGATGTTGATTATGAAGTTTATGAAAATGTTGATATAAAGAAAAAGATTGAAAAAAACAATTCTCTATTAGAAGATATAGACGATTTGAAGATTGAAGATTTATGTGAGACATTGATTGATAAATTGAAAGATGCAGAGAAATATAAAAAATTGAAAAGAAAGGATGATTTTGAAACTGCTTTAACAGAAGCAGAAGCTATTGAGCAAGTTATAAATGAAGAGATAAAAGATTTGAAAGTTTGGAATGTTACAATAACTAAAAACAAAAGGCAGATGATTGTTAAAATCAGGGCAACATCTGAACAAGAAGCAATAAGAAAAATGAGACGAATGTGGCACAATGCTACTTTAGTCAATGTAAGATTAGATCAAAAAATGAAAAAAACTAAGGAGGATGATAAATAATGGCAAGTCCTTTTTCTATAAATACATTTAGGTCAAAGATAGGTAGGGATGGTGCTAGACCTTCTTTGTTTCGTATCAAAGTTTATGCACCAACATGGGTAGGATTGAATCCAGAGAAATTTTCATTTCTTGCAAATGGAGCCTCTTTACCATCTGCACCTTTAGGTGATAGAGTTTTGCCATACATGGGGCAGGATGTAAAATTTGCTGGTGATAGAATATATCCAGATTATGACATTCAGGTTATAAACGATGAAGATTTTGAAATTAGGGATGCGTTTGAAAGATGGAATAATGCTATATCACAATATTCCAGAGAGGACGGTGTTAGAATAGAGGGTGCAACGTCAGATCCTAATTCTTACACAGGAAGAGTTATAATTGAACAATTGGGAAAGGAAAAGGATGTTATAAAAACGTATGAACTATTTAACGCGTGGCCTGCAATAATTTCACCAGTTTCATTATCATGGTATTCCAAAGATGATATAGAAGAGTTCTTTGTATCATTTAGATATGATTGGTTTGAATCTAAAGGTTCGACAAATTAAAAACAATAGTTTAAGAAACTATACAAAAATATATTGTGAATCAAGGATAAGACGGCTTTCATATACGAGCCTAAAGACATCGTAGTTTTCAGCCTACCAGTCTATAAAGAAAATAAACCTTCTTGAATGAATAACAGGAAGGTTTATTTTTTATAAATATATAAAATAATAATATTTGTTTATGAATGTTTTAGAAAGGTTAATAGAGAGTTTTACTGGAATAGGTAATAAAAAAACAGAGCATAGTGTTAATTATAAAGATCCACAAATAAGTGTTAATAAAGATATAGACGATGGTTCTATAGTTATAACACCAATGACGACAGGTGGATTTTTTAGTAATTATATAGATTTAGAATTCAGAGCCAAGAATGAAGATGAATTAATAACAAAATATCGTGATTTGGCAAGTGAACCTGAATTTGATTATGCCATATCTGAAATTATTAATGAAATAATGGTGATAGATGAGAAAGAAGATCCTGTAAAGATAGATTTAGAAAAAACAGGATTATCAGATAACATTAAAAATAAAATCCAAAAGGAATTTGAAATTATAATCAAACTTTTAAACTTCACGTCAAAGGGTTATGATATAGTTAGACAGTGGTATGTTGATGGTAGATTATTTTATAATATTATCATAGATGAAAAAAATCCTAAAGCAGGAATTCAAGAATTAAGAAATATAGATCCAAGAAAGATACGAAAGATCAAAGAAGTAATAAAGGATGTTGATAATGCTACAGGAGTTGAAGTTATAAAGGGCGAAAAAGATTATTTTATTTTTTCAGATAAAGGAAAGCCATTACACAATGGTTTAAAAATACATCCTGATAGGGTGGTTTTTGTTCATAGTGGTATTAGACATGCAAAAACCAATGCAATAGTTTCACATCTACAAAAAGCTATAAAACGTTTTAATGAATTACGTCTATTAGAAGAATCTGTTATAATTTACAGATTTACAAGGGCTCCACAAAGAAATGTATTTTATGTTGATATAGGCAGTATGCCTCCTGCAAAGGGAGAGTTATATCTAAATCAGATGATTAATGATTTTAGAAATAAAATTACATATGATTCTGAAAATGGGACTATAAGAGAAGATAAGAGATATAAGTCCATGCTTGATGATTATTTCATTCCAAGATGGAATGATAAAAATACTGAAATTGATACCATCGGTGGTAGTCAACTTTCAAATGGCATGGATGATGTTGAAAACTTTAGAAAACAATTTTATTTAGCATTGAACGTTCCTACATCAAGATTAGAATCTGATACTGGATTCAATATGGGTAGGGCTACAGAGATAAGCAGGGAAGAGGTAAAATTTGCAAGATTCTGTACAAGATTACGAGTTAAATTTAGTGATTTGTTCGACGATTTGCTTTCTAAACAGATCATTTTAAAAAATATAATTAGCGAAGAAGATTGGAATGAAATAAAAGATAAAGTTAGATACAAATATAATGTAGATACACATTTTAAAGAATTATTGGATCAAGAAGTTTGGTCTAATAGAATTAGGTTATTGGGTGATATAGAACCATTTACTGTTCGTGGAGAAGCACCAGAAGAATTCCCGTTATTCAATTTAGAATGGGTTAGAAAACATGTTCTTAATATGACAGAAAAGGATATAGAGGATATGGATAAGGGAATGGTTATTGATAAAGCATATTTAGAAAGATATAAAATAGAGCAAGAAGATTCTGTTGAAGAACTCGATGATGAAGATTCAGAAAACAAAAATTTACCAAAGGATGAAGAAGAAAATAAAAAATAATAAACCCGAACATCCACGCTTGTTAAAATTCATATCTAAGTTGAAAAATGATGATCATTCGGATGAATTAATTGATCGTGCAAAAAGTATAATTGCAAATGAATCTATAAGTGATTTGATTATCAATAATAAAATATTACAATTGAAAGAAGTTTTTGAAATGTTGGTTTTAACAAAAATTAATGATTTTATATTTGAAGGAAAACAAGTTGGATCAATATATCATTATACTGATGTAGATAGTGTTCATGACATATTAAATTCAAATTCATTGAGAAGGGGATTTAGAGGAAATATTTCAACTACAAGAGATAAGAACTTTCATAAAAATAGCAATGGAAGAAAAAGGGTTGGTGTTCCAACGCACATTTCATTAGAGTTGGATGGAGATAAATTATCTAACAATCATAAAATATCGCCTAAAAATGATTTGCCAAGTAAATCATCATCTAAAGAAAATGCCGATGATAAAATGAATGGCCGCAATGAAAGAGAAGAGGTTATCAGTAAAGCTGTTGATGATGTAAAAAAATATATAAAAAAGATAAGAATTCATAAACCTTTGAGAGATGATCATGTTCAGAAATTAAAAGTACATGGAATAGAAATAGAGCATGATTATAAATAATGATAAATTATAAATATAATAAAAAGAAGTAATATGCAAAAAGAAATTCTTATAGAAGAGTCTTTAGGTGAGTCTATTAAAAAGGATAATGGAAGATGGTATATAGAAGGTGTATACCTACAAGCCGATGTTAAAAATAGAAATGGACGTTTATATCCAAAGCCTGTACTATCTGAAAGTGTTACAAAATTTCAAAGTGATTATATTGATACCAAAACTGCTGTAGGAGAGACGAACCATCCAAAGGATAGAATTAAGAGCGACTTCAATCAGGCATCTATTAAAATTATATCTCTAAAAGAGGATGGGAATAATTTTATAGGAAAGGCGTTGGTACTTAATAATGATAGAGGAAAAAATCTACAGGCACTTTTAGATGATGATATTAGAATTGGTGTATCATCGAGAGCGTTAGGTTCATTACGTGAAAGTAATGGTGTTAAAATTGTTCAAAATGATTTAGTGATTTATGGAATAGATGTTGTGTCTGATCCATCTGCACCAGATGCGTATGTGTCTGCTGTTATGGAGGAAAGATATGATTGGGTTTTCTGTGATGATGAAAAATGTTATATGCTCATGGAAGAAGCAAAATGCACCATGAAAAATGTAAAAAATAAAGAAGACCGTGAAAAGGCAATAATGGAAAACTGGAACAAGTTTTTGAAAACATTAAAAACAAATGGAAAATTATGAAACACACATATTCAATATCACATATAAATTCGGATGGTAACGAGAAAAAGATAGATGGACTAGTTGGTCATTATAGAAGAACAAGCGGCTTGAAAAAGGATGGAACACATTATGATTATTGGGATTTAGCAAAAAAGGAAAAAATAAAAGAAGGAATGATAGAAAATTTAATAAATGGCAAAATAACATCCTTTAAAAAGGAATATGAGGAAAGGTTATTAACAAAAATAAATAACAATATTTCAAAATTTCCAAAAGAAAAGATTGAAGAGGGCGATTTCGTATTAAAAATTAAACATTCTGATGGCACTATTCAAGATGGATTTAGAGTTCAGGGAACATCGGAGGAAGATGTCCGTTCAAGAATTGGTGCTATTTTAGGAGTTGGTAGCACAGGATTCGAGATTCTTGATATTATTCAGGAGGCTACCATGTCAACATACAGACCAAAATCTGTAATAAACGCTTTAAAAACTGGCGGTTCTATGTTGGCTAAAGACGCTGAAAGAAGATTTAGAAAATTGAGATACAAAAGAGAAAACATCAGAGAATACCTAAGAAGAAAAAGGAAAAAGAGAAAATGAAACTAAATGAGATTTCAAAAGAAACATTAGCCAGTTATGTTAAAAAACGTTCGTCTCAGCTTTCAGATTTATCAAAAGAAGATAGGATTCAGAAAGGTACTAAAGAGACAAATGTAACCAAGCAAAACCCAAAGGCTGACGAACTTAAAGCAAAATTAGCCGCTAAAGGAAGAACTCATGATTATATACCATCTTCAAAATCTGAAAAGGAGGATTACGAATATAAAGGTAAACAATGGGTATCTAAAAAAACTGGTAGAATAGCGAATAAAGAAGTTGGAACGTCTTTGTCCAAGTCTGCTAAAGAAAGGGGTAATGTAAGTCCTAGTAAATATTCACATGCTTTAAAAGGAATTCATCAAGCGTCTGAAAAATTATCTAAAACAGAAGAGCCAAAATCAAAAAATAAAAAGGATTATACATCTAAGATCAAGGCTAAATTATCAGATTTGAGTAAAAAGATTTCTGCTACAACTAAATCAGAAATTGAAAAACGTGGAAAAGCATTGTCACGTGATGTTCAAGCTGTAGGAAAAGGTATTAAAGCTGGCACTGCGGCATATAAAGATAAATCTGCTGAAAGAAAGGAGGAAAGAGCTTTAAAAAATATACAGAAGTCGAGAGATCGTAAGGCATCAATTTTGAAGAAGGAAAGAAAGAAAAGGGATGAATTTGCTAAAAATACATCTCCTGAAAAGGAAGAGCCAAAAAAAGCACCATCTGACACTCCAATAATCAATAATAAAAATGATAGAAGTGGTGATACAAAAAGCAAAGAAAGGCTTGCAAAGTTAAAATTGAAAAAAGAAAAAATTCGTGGAAAATATAAAGTTAAACAGGCTAAAGTAGAGGCCAAAGCTATTTCAAAATATTCTAAAAATATATCAAAACCAAAATCAAAATCTACAACACCGAGAAAAAAGAAAGGGGATACTTTATATAAAAAACTTTCAAAAGCAATAAAAGGAGCTAATCGTGGATTATAGAGATGAAAATCTTGAAAATATCATATCAGATTTATATTCAAATAGTGGAGACGCTGATAATTTTGAAAATGAATTGAAAAGTTATGAACCATTATGGAAAGAGTCAGAAATTGGAAGAATATTATCTGAAATAAGTCAGAAGACGTGAAGGATTCATAAAATTACTAAATATAATAAAAGAGAACATTTAAAAAATAATTTTCAATAATTTTCAATTATGGACGAATTGCAGAAATTAATCGAGAGTTATCTCGAAAAGTTAGAAGAAGATAAACAAGATCTTTTCATAGATATTATAGATAGTGCATTAGATGTGGAAGATGAACTTACTGAAGAGTTCATTGAAAAAATGTTTAATGCGGTTATTAATGAAGAGGTTGAGATTACTTCAGAGTATATAAAGAAAGCCAATGATATGATGAATGGTGTTCCGGCAGAAGGGGAGCCTTCAGATCTTCATAAAAAGTTCAATGAAATGCCTAAAAAGGATCATGATGATAATGAGGAAACTGATAATTCAAATACAAAGATTCCAAATTCAGATGGAGGCGTATCTGTAGATTCTTTTACTAAAAAACTGAATGATAAAGCAAAGGAAAAGATCAAAGATGACAAAGCTATGAAAGTCAAGGAATCTTATGATTTTTCAGAAGATATATCAAAAATTTTCGAAGGTGAAGAATTTTCAGAAGAGCTTAAAGAAAAGGCAGAAACCGTATTAAATGCTGTATTAAAATCTAAATTAGAAGAAGAATCTGAATCTATAGTGCTTGGAATTCTTTCAACTTTATCAGAATTGGCTGAAGAAGAGTTGACAAGTTTCGTTTCTAAATTAGAAGAAAAGATGGAAGATAGAATGGATGCTTTAGCAGAATCTTTTGTAGAGGAGTATGAAGTTGAAATTAAGAATAATCTAAAGGTAGAGCTTGCCGAATCAATTTTAAGTGGTGTTAAAAATCTTCTTATAGAAAATAACATTGAAGTTCCTGAAGGTAAAACAGATCTTTTTGAAAATGTTTTAACTGAAAACGAGGAACTTAATGAGATGCTGAATGAAGAGATGGATAAGGTTTCATCCCTTAAAAAGGAATTATCTACTTTAAAATCTAAATCTATAATTATAACTCTTTCTGAAGGAATGACAGATTTGGAAATTGAAAAATTTGCAAAATTATCTGAGTCTGTAGAATGGAAAGGCGATGAAGATTATAAAAGTAAGTTAGAATTGATCAAAGATACATATTTTAAAACTGCTAAAAAACCCGCTTTGAGTGAAACTGATGAAACCCCATTTGATGATAAAGTAGATTTATCTGAAGATGTTAAGGCATCATTAGATTCTCTAAAGAAAATTATAGGATAAAATTTAGTTAAAACAATAAAATAAAACAATAAATAAAATGGTAGAACAAAATTATAAAAAGTTATTGGATAAATGGTCGTCAGTTCTTGACTATGATGGAGCGGGAAAAATTTTTGATCCTCATAAAAGAATTGTAACTGCCATAATGTGTGAAAACACAGTTAAAGACGGTATGGATAGCGCTAAAGAGTCTCTTAACGAGGCCGCTAACATTCCTAACGCATCTCAGGATCTTACAGGCAATCCATCTGGAACGTTATCACGTTTTGATCCTGTTTTAATTAGTCTTATCAGACGTGCGGCTCCTATGATGATCGCGTTTGATGTTTGTGGTGTTCAGCCGATGAACTCACCTGTTGGACTTGTATTCTCCCTCAAATCTGGTTACGCTAATAGCACTGACGGATTCACGACTGAAGCACTGTTTAACGAAGCTAACACTGCTCATTCTGGTAATACAGGCTTCACAAACGAATCACTTGCTAACGGTGTTTATACCGCTAATAGCTCTGTTAATGACCATATCCTCACAGGTTCAGCAATTTCAACGTATCTTGGTGAAACTGACAACGATTGGCCACAGATGGGATTCAGTATTGAAAAGACAAGCGTTACTGCTAAAACACGTAGATTGAAAGCTGATTACACATACGAACTTCAGACTGATCTCAAGAACGTTAACAACATTGACGCTGAAGCAGAACTTTCTAACATTGTTTCTACAGAAATTCTTCAGGATATCAACCGTGAAGTTATCAGAACCATTTATAACATTGCTAAACCTGGTGGTACTTCAAATACAGGTCTTGTTAATATTGCGGCTACAAGCGGCGATATTGATGGACGTTACTTTGCAGAACGTTGGAGAGGTCTTGTTTACTTAATGCACAAAGACGCTATTAAAATTCAGAAAGATACACGTAGGGGTCAGGGTAATTTCATCATCACTGATGCTGAAACTGCGGCGGCACTTGCTAACATCGGAATCTTGGATTATAGCCTTGTCAACAAACAGGCGGCATTATCAGCTATGCCAGATGAAACTGTAAATACCTATGTTGGTAATCTTGGTAAGATGAAAGTGTTTGTTGATCCTTATGTAGATCTTGGCATCAATTTCTATGTTGTTGGTTATAAGGGAAGTTCACAGTATGACGCTGGTATGTTCTACTGCCCATATGTTCCTCTTCAGAAAATGAGTGTTGTTAATCCATATACTTTCCAGCCTTCGATTGGTTTTAAAACAAGGTATGGAATTCTCGAACATCCATTCTCTAACTCGACGTATGTTGCAGACACGACTGCTGATAAAGCACACAAGAACGCGTATTACAGGGTATCGAACATCTCAAATCTCTAAGATTTGAGGAATCATAAATTGAAAAGCATCTTATAATTAAATAAGATGCTTTTTTTTATTGTATTTTTGATAAAAATTGTTAATTTAGTATATAAAATTCAAATTTTTATTTATGAGTAATGAAGAATTGATAAAGGTTTTTTATGAAATTGTCACAAGCAATGGGAAAAATATTTCTAAAAGGCATAAGAAATCATATTGGGTTAAAAATGGTTTTGAAGATATATATGATTTAATTATTGAAAGGACATCATTTTTAGATACTTCTATAGTAAAAGATATAAAACATAGAATAATTGCGCTTGAAAATAATTTTACTGAACATCCACGTTGTATAACTTGTGGAAAGCCTGTCATGATAGTTGAAAGAAGAAGATATTCTAAATTTTGTTCAAAGGAGTGTTTTTTTAAAGATCCAAATTTTAAAAATAATAAAAAGGAGGCATCAAAACTTGTTGATCATAAGTCTGCTAATGAGAAACGATCTGCGACCATGATCGAGAAGTATGGTGTTCCTTATAATTCACAAAGAAGCAATGTAAAAGAGATACTATCTAAATCTAAAATAAAGGAATCAAATTCTTATGGTTATTCTAAATTGATGTCTTATGATTGGATGTATGAAAATTATATAACGAGGGAAAGAACGTTGGTTGATATTGCTAAAGAATTAAATGTATTTTATGGTACTGTTGGTGATTATTGTTTGATGCATGGATTTGAGATAAGACAGCGTTCAAATTATTCTTTACAAGAAATTGAGGTTGGTGAATTTGTTAATAGTATTGGGTTTGATTATACCTCAGATAGAAAAATTTTGAATGGAAATGAAATTGATATTTTTATATCTGAGAAGAATTTTGGAATAGAGGTTAACGGTCTTTATTGGCATTCATACAATAGATTTGAAACTGCTGATGAAAAGAATAGACATATCGATAAAACGTTGATGGCATTAAATAAAGATGTTCAATTGATACATATTTTTGATTATGAGTGGATCAATAAGATGAACATAGTGAAATCGATTATATCAAATAAATTAAATAAAACTGCCAACAGAATATATGCCAGAAATTGTGTTGTAAAGGAGGTTGATAGTAAAACATCATCTAAATTTTTAGAAGATAATCATATACAAAGTTCGGTTGGTGCTAAAATAAAACTTGGGTTATTTTATGATGAAAATCTTGTTATGTTAATGACATTTGGGTTGCCAAGATTTAACAAAAAATATTCATGGGAGGTTATAAGATTATGTACTATTATTGATACTAATGTTGTAGGAGGGGCATCGAAATTATTTAAACATTTTTTAAATAATTATTATAATGGAGGTGGAATAATATGTTATGCTGATAGGAGATTTGGAGAAGGAGGGGTTTATAATTCGTTAGGCATGGAATATCAGAAATCGACACCGCCAAGTTATAAGTGGACGGATGGGACATGTTTATGGTCAAGAAACAAATTTCAAAAACATAAACTGAAAGATATTTTGAAAATATATGATGATAATTTATCAGAAGCAGAAAACATGTTTAACAATAGAATGAGAAGAATTTGGGATTGTGGTTCTAATATTTTCGTTTATAAATGATAAGTTTTATAAATATATATGAGGAAAGTGTAGTAAAAATAACAATAACAATAACAATTAACTTTTAAAATAAAACTATTATGGATGTCATATTACAAATTTTACAAGATAACGCAGGAACTTTGATTTCTGTTATCACAGCTGGATTGGTTTCATTCGCTGGTGCGTGGGTTCTTAAAGGAAAAAACGCAATGAAAGAATTTGGTGATGTTTTAGATGCGATGATAATTATGGTAGAAGATGATAAGGTATCTAAAGAGGAAATTAGTGTGCTTATGAAGGAGATTAAAGACCTTGTTAGTGTCTTTAAACCAAAAGAAATTGTAGAAAAGGTATCTTCAAAATAAAGTAATTTATATAAGAAGATAAACAAAGGCTTGAAAAATTAATCAAGCCTTTTTATTTATTAAAAATGTCAAATTCATCAAAAAATGTATATAATTTAAATGATTTATCAGGAAGTCATTTTAATCTTAGAATAAATAATTATCCAAATTTAAATTTTACTATTCAAGAAGTAAATTTACCATCGGTTTTTGGAAATCCTGTTGAAAATCCTACGTCTTTAGGATCTATATTTTTTCCATACGATAAATTAAATTATGAAGAGTTAACAGTATCTTTCATCGTAGACGAAAGTTTAAATAATTGGAGAGAAATTTATAACTGGATGAGGGCACTTGCACCTACACACATGTTTTCAAATGATAATCAGTATGAGATTAAAAAAAGCAGTGATGAAGGGTTATATTCAGGTGCAGAGTTATTCATTTTAACCAATTCTTTGAATTTGAATTTAACAGTAAGATTTAAAAATATTTTTCCATTTGCTTTAAGTGGTTTTAATTTTTCTACTAAAGATGATGATGATAGAAAAATATTTTCAGATGTTAAATTTGTTTATGATTATTATGATTTAGAAGTAAACCAAAGATACAATGATTCATACATTGAAAACAATACAATAGATTAACATATGAGACAATATATAGGAATTTTTAATTATTTTTCACAGAGGAAAAAAATGAATTTAATAAAAATGATTTCTTATTCATCAGATATAAATCAGGTCATATCCGATTTACTGTTAAACATGAAACAATATAATAAACTTTCAAAAGATTATCATATAGGGATTTATGAGGATGATGAGAATGGAATCCCCGTAAAAATAGATCATATTTTATTAGATGAAATTATATAATTATTTAACAAATTATTTGGAATATTTGAAAGAATTTATTATATTGAATTATGACGAATTTATAGATAAAATAACGTTAAACAAAAAGACATGAGTGATATTAAAGATATAAAGTCTATAGAAAAGGAATGGGCTGATGATGGTAAGATAGTAATAGAGGATATATCGTGGGAAGTGACGAGAACACCAATGCTCCATTCAAAATATTCAAATAAATTGAATGAAGCATATATAGATTTAAAAAAATATGAGAGTAAATTAAATAAGTATAAAAGACTTAGGGCTGATTGGTTGCTTGGCAGAATGGATAAGGAAATTATGGATAAATTAGGATGGGAGCCAAACAACCATAGAATACTTAAAAGTGAAGTTCCATCATATTTAGAAGCAGAACAGACTTATATAAATATGACTGAAATTATAGAAATGAAAAAAATAAAGATAAAGTTTCTGGAAGAGATCGTGAAAAGGATTAATTCACGATCTTTTGATATTAAAAATATCATAGAGTGGGAGAAATTCAAAAACGGAGTAGTGTAGACGTAAAAATATACAAGAAAGATGAAACATATCTTTATATAGATGCGGAAAGATCGGTGTTAAGAGATCTGTCCGATAGATATAAATTTCTGATAAAAAATCATCAATTTCATCCCAAAGTTAAATTCGGACTTTGGGATGGTTATATTAGGTTGTTCAAACTAAATGAACAGACAGTATATCTTGGTCTTTTGAGGGATATCATAAATTGTTGTAAACAAAATAACTTAACATACGAAATTCTTTTTAATATAACAACATTGTATGATGAGGATAAAATAAATGAGGTGCTGAATAATTATGTGGAACCCGAATACACGTTTGATAATGGACGTGAATATCAAAAAGAGGCATTTATACATGGTGTAAAGAATATAAGGTCTATCATGACTTCTGCGACCGCCAGTGGAAAGTCCATGATTTTATTTTTATTATCTGTTTATTATTATATGATTGGAAAAAATGTCATAATAATAGTTCCATCCAGTTATTTGGTTGAACAGATGTATAACGATTTTATAGAATATTTCAAAGGTGATAAAAATGAGTTTGCATCTACAATAGAAAGAATACATTCAAAGGTAAAGAGTTCTGAATCTAATAAAAAAGGCAAAATAGTTATAACTACATGGCAAAGTGCTAAAAATAAATCTGAAGAATGGTTTGATAAATTTGATGTGCTTTTAGGGGATGAAGTACATGAATGGGAGGCAAAATCATTAACTGATATAATTGATAATTCCAAGAAAATTGGGATTAGGCATGGATTTACAGGCACTTTAAAAGATAAAGATGAATCAAATACTGATTCTATGGCTTTAATGGGAATGTTTGGAAGTATTAAATCTATTTCAAAAACATATCAACTTCAAAAAGATGGTGTATTACCAGATTCTATGATACATTGTTATAATCTTGTTTATAAAGATAAATCAATAAAATCTAAATTCTTTAAAAATAAAAAAATGCCAGATGGAAGTTTAAAACGTGTTCCACTTTCATGGGATAAAGAATGTAAAGAGTTATTTAATATAGATATTAGAACTAAATTTATAATAAATATTATTCTTTCTGAAAAGGGCAATTCTTTGGTGATGTTCAATTTTAAGGAAGAACAGGGGAAATATTTATATAATGAATTGAAGAAACTTTCATTTAATAAAGAGATATTTTATATAGATGGTGATGTGTCGGTAGAGGAAAGGAAAAAAATTATAAAATATGTAGAAGATAATGAAGATTGTATTTTAATAACATCCTACGGAACCTTTAAAAGGGGTGTCAATGTTAAAAATATTATGAATCTGTTTTTTCCAGTTGGATTTAAATCATCTACAACAACATTACAAAGCATAGGCAGGGGATTGAGATCACATAAAAATAAAAAAAGCATAAATGTTTTTGATTTTGGTGATAATGTAACAGGATCTAATTATACATATCAACATTTTAAAAAAAGAATTGAGTTATATAAAAGAGAAAGGCATAGTATAAAAATCAATTCTTATGAATTGATTAATGGCAAATTCATAAAAAAACTAAATGGGCAATGATAAAAATTATTACATAGATAAGGAAGAATTATACAACACAGTTAAAAAATATAAGGAAACTGGTTGCAAGATTTCTTATGAAAGGATAGGAAAATATATTTTAGATATATCAACAGCTATTGCATCAAATTATAAGTATAATAGATATCCTTTTTTGGAAGAGATGATAGGTGACGCAATAGTTGATTGTATAAAAGGGATTGATAAAATAGATTTAGATAACAAATCTAAAAATATATACTCTTATTTTACTGTTACAGTGTGGAGGGCTTTTTGGAGACGCATAGCAAATGAAAAAACTAATTTATATGTCAAATTCAAATATCAATTAGATAATCAGCACATGGATAATTTAACATCTTCAAATGAGGAGATTGTTGTTGGAAATGTTGGTGATTTTCATAAGATGATAGAATTTGTAAATGAGTATGAACATAATAAGAACAAGAAGAAAAAATGAAAAAGGATTTTTTAGGTGTTGTTTATATTTTCTTTGGAATTATAATCGGATTTCTTTTAGTCGATTATAGTTTTAATTTTTTTGATGTAATTCATCCAATTGAAACAAATGGTTTGGAATTGACCAATATTTTTTTTATATTATTCTCGTTGGTTTTTTCAGGAGTAATGTCATTTGGCGTGACATTACATGGATTTTATTTAATATTTAACTATGGCGGTGATAATGATGAAAATAATTTTAAAATGTAGCTGTGGCAATGAGAATCCTGAGCAAATTATAGAATGCAAAGATGGATTGAATTATTATAGAATTAAATGTAATAATTGCGATTTGGAGGGAGAAGAATCACCTATACAAAATAGGGCTTTTGAAAATTTTGTGGTAGCGTCAATAATGGAAAAATTTGGCTATACTGTGGATGATATAGAAACGCTGAAAAATGAATTGGAAAGAAAGGAAATTGAATTTGACGATCTTCAAGATGAATATTATTCTAAAGGAAAGGAATTATCAACATTAGAAGATGAAATTCACGAACTTGGTTATATTATAGAAAAGTTAAGAAATATATGAAAAAAATAGCCTTACTAACAGATTTGCATTTTGGGGCAATGAACGACTCCGATATAATGCTAAACCATCAAAGACAGTTTTTTGATGGTTGTTTTTTTCCTTATATGAAGGAACATAATATAGATACAATAGTGTCACTTGGAGACACATTTCATAAAAGAAAAAATATAAATTTTAATACACTTAAAAAATGTAGAGAATTCTTTTTTGATGTCATTATAGATAATAATTATAAGTTTTATGATATAATAGGAAATCATAATTTGTATTTTAAAAATGTTAATGATGTAAATTCTCCTGAACTTCTGTTCAGCAATTATGAAAATATTAATATAATTTCAGATGCTAAAGAAGTAAAATTTGGCAATTTAAATGTGTTGATGCTTCCTTGGATTAATAAAGACAACAATAAAAAATGTTTTGACGCTATTAAAAGGACTAAATCAGATTATTTATTTGGGCATTTCGAGGTTTCTGGAGTAGAACTATATAAGGGCGCTACATTCAAATGTGGAACAGACATAAATGTTTTTAAAAAGTTTGAAATGGTATTTAGTGGACATTATCATATTAAAACTAAAATAGGAAATTTTTTCTATATAGGCACTCCGTATGATATGGATATGGCTGATTGTGATCATGAGAAAGGATTTTATATTTTAGACACAGATACAAAATCTTTGGAATTTATTAAAAATCCATATACACTTTTTTCTAAAATTGAATATGATGATGAAAAAATAGAATTAACATCTTTAAAAAATAAGATAGTTAAAATTATTTTAAATAAACAACCTGATTTTAAGAAGTATGATAAATTTATTTCTTCTTTAAAGGAAATGGCTCTTGAACTTAGAATAGATGAAAGATATCTTTTGAAAAGTGCTGACGATGATACAACAGAAGAATTTGATTTAGAGTCTACAGATTTCTTGGGTCTTTTGAATTTATATATAAATGATGTTTATGATTCTGCCGAAGATCAAAAAGATGATCTTATAGAAATATTAACAGAAGTATATAAATCTGCAAAGGAAATTCAAACGGAGAAAGGTAAATGGTAATATTTGAACGAATTATTATAAAAAATTTTTACAAAGTTGGAAATTCTCCCATAGAAATAAATTTAAATAGTCATAAAAATACCATTGTATATGGTAAAAACGGTTCAGGAAAAAGTTCTTTGTTTCTGGAAAGCATAAATTTTGTTTTGTTTGGAAAGGCTTTTAGAAAGATAACAAAACAAAAAATGGTCAATTCTATTAATAAAAAAGATACATTGGTTGTTTTAGAGTTGACTAAAGGAAAGGATTCTTATAAGATAGAGCGTGGAATTTCACCAAATATTTTTAAGCTATATATAAAAAGGGGTGAAGAGTATGAATTAATACCAGAAATGAGTTCTTCTGATTATCAGAAATTTTTAGAAAATACTATAATAGGTTGTGATCAGAAAACATTTTCACAAGTACAGCTTTTAGGATCAGCAAATCATGAGCCGTTTATGTCATTATCTGCTGAAAAAAGAAGAGCTTTTATAGAATCTTTATTGGATTTAGAGATTGTAAAATACATGAATGATGTTGCAAAATTAAAGATAAAAACTTTAAAAACAAACATTGTAAATTTAGAACACGTCAAAGAAAAACATGAATTAAATATCAAATCTTATAATGATTTTATAAACACACAAAAGATTGAAAAGAAAAGATTTGAAGATGGTGAAGAGGATAGGATAAACAAAATTAAGACTGATGTTGATGAACTTGAAAATAAAAAACTGAAAATAGCGTCATCTATCGATAAGGAAAAGTTGAATCAATGTCATATAAAAATTGAAGAATACAAGAGAGAACATGAAAAACTTAAAAATAAAAAATATCTTCTTAAAAATAATAATGAAGAATTAAAACAAAAAATAGAATTTTTCAAGACTACCGATATATGTCCAACGTGCAATTCAACATTGGGAGATGAACAGAGGAACATATCTATAAATGGAATGCTTGTTAAGATTTCTGAAAACGATTCTACTTTAACTAAAATAAATTCTGCTATTGAAAAATATGAGGATTTTATAACAAGAGTTAGTAATTATATTAAAAAGGCTGAAAACGTAGAACGTGATATACTTTTAATAGATAGAGAGATAAAGACAAAAAAAGATTCTTTAAATAAAACTAAACAGAATCATGAAGGTATAATTTCAGAATATGAGGATAAAGTTGCTAAAGAGAAGGAAGAACTTTCAAAGCTTATTGAAAAATATGAAAAATTAATTTATAAAAAAAGATTGCACGATGAATCAATTAAAATATTGAAAGATGATGGAATAAAGGCAACTATAATAAAAAAATATATACCTTTATTTAATAATTTAATAAATAAATATTTGGAAAGTTTAGGATTATTTGTTAAATTTACGTTGGATGAAAATTTTAATGAATCAGTAAAATCCCGTCATCTTGACGATTATACTTATTTCAGTTTTAGTGAAGGACAGAAGAGAAGAATTGATCTTGCGATTCTATTTGTATTCATGGAAATAGCAAGAAAGAGAACCGGAATAGATATAAATCTTATAATATTTGATGAAATTTTAGAAAGGGTTGATGATGAAGGCGCTGAATTGTTTATGAAAATATTAAGATCATTTAAGGATAATAATTTTATAATCATTTCACATAATGAAAATGTGATTGAAAGTTTCAATAGTAGAGATGATAGAATTGTAGAAATATCTTTAAGTGGTGAATTTACTAAATTAGTTACTATATGAATGAAAAAATATATGAGATGGGTGTCACATTTGGCCCTGTTAAAGATGGTAGCGGAAGGATTATTCATCACGGAACTGATAGAATCGGAGATAGAATAATATTTTCAAGTCTTATACAGATGTTGTGCGAACAAAGAGGATATGACGCGATTGTAGATTTAGATGTGGATGGTAGAAATTGGTTTTTTGATAAAAATCCGTTTATTGTAAGAGGAGCAAAAGCCAAATCAACCATTCCTTTGCAAATATTTGCAGATAAATCAACTTTCCATAATAGCCTTAGAAATTTGCCTGTTTTTATGAGTGTTGCAGATAAATTTTGTAGTTATTTTGGTCTTGATTGTACTATAAGACATCCGAGATTATATACATATGAAGATTCTGAAAGGAATCCAAGAAAGATAATTGTAACTACACAAGGAAGGCTACAAGGCCATATGATGGGGGAAAGTGCTGATAGGGTGCTTTCAGATGAAATAATAGATCAGATCCTTAGAAATTATAAAAATTATGATATTTATCAGATTGGAACGACTAATGATAAAAAGGTAAATGGAAATAATGTAACAGATTTGAGGGGAATTCCAATTTGGGATGTTGTTAAACACGTTTCAGAGAGTAGCACATATATAGGTGTCAATACTGGAATAATGTGGATATCAGCGGCATTTCCACATATTAATAAAAAAATAGTTCTTTGTGAATATTCTCAAGAGAGTTTAAAATATTATATACCATCCAGCACAAATCATCATCATTCACAATGGAATGAAATCGGATTTCAATATTTTAATAAGTTCGATAGAGATATCGGTGTAACTTTTAGTTATAAAAAAATATGAAGTTTAAAGTTTATAATAAAATATTTTGAACAATAGAAATAATCTGATATGTAAAAGTATATCTTCCAAACGTCAAAATTAATGGAAGATAAAGAGTAAAAGAATAAAGAATTATGAATCTTAAATTAAATTCTGCAACAAAAGAAGTCGGTAGAATAAGAGTTCCTGTTCAAGACGTCTCATCATATCATGAATTTAATGAAAGCGATGGTGGGTTAAGAATGTCAGAATATGAATTGATGCTGATTTCATGGGCAGACAAGGCATTCAAAGAGCTAAAACATTTAAAAAATTCACGTGCTACTGAATTGGTCGAAGAATATGAGGATGTCATGTCTGATGTATTAAACGATATTGAAAATAGGACATTACCAGAAAAATATAGGGTTCTTACAACTTATTCTGGCAAATCTTATCTTGTAACAGAAACTATAGAAGAGATAGAAAATCAGATGCATGAAATTCATGAGGAAATGAGACTTGGATTACGCGGTGGATTTGGTAGAGGTTTGTATGAAAATTGAGACTGTAATTACTAAAGAGGGTAAAATATATCCAAAATTTCAGGCAGAGGGGAACGCATCGCAATTTTCTATACCTTATGCAAAACATGTTTGTAAAGGGGAAGGTGTTGATATTGGGTGTGGGGCCAATAAAGATTGGTGGTTTCCAAATGCAACTCCAATTGATATAGATCTTGAGGATGAATATCATGCTATGAATTTACCAAATATTGACTATGATTATATCTATAGCAGTCATTGTTTGGAACATTTAACAATGTGGCATGATGCCGTTGAATATTGGACAACTTGTTTGAAGTCTTATGGTGTATTATTTTTGTATTTACCAGATTATAGTCAAACCTATTGGAGACCTTGGAATAATAGAAAACATAAAAGTATAATTAGAAAGGATGAAATAAAAGATCTTTTGACTCATCTTAACTACTTTAATATTTTTATATCTGAAACAGATTTGAATAACAGTTTTATGATAATGGGAAATAAAAATCTTTCTTAAATTGTGATATATTCACAATTAATTTAAATTAAATACTAATGAATGATAAAAAATTCGATGTTGTAGAAACAGAAACGAAAGATGTACAACAGGAAGAAAGGGTTAATTATATAAAGGAAAAACTAAAGGGAAAAAGTCTTTTCATTGGAATGCCACTTTATGGGGGAATGGGATTTGCAGAAAATCAGACAAATGTTATGTCTGTTATAAATCTTGGGAGTAAATTAGGAATACCAGTAAGGTATCAGCCATTGCTTGGCGAATCTTTAGTTCAGAGGGCAAGAAACATGCTTGTTCAATTATTTTATGATAGTGAATTCACACACATGTTATTTTGGGATGGTGATGTAGTTTTTGAGAATCCTATGGATATTTTTATAATGCTTGCTTTTTGTGGGGAAGACACGTTAGAAAGCAAAGAGAAGATGGATGTGATTTGTGCCGCATATCCAAAAAAGGTTTTGGCATGGGATAAAGTTCTTATAGCCGCTAAGAGTGGTTTATGTGATGACGACCCAGAGAGATTAGCAGATTTTGCTTGTGATTATGTCGTTAATTTTGCGCATGGATCTACATCTGTTAATCTTCATAAGCCAATTCAGATTAAGGAAGGTGGTACGGGTGCTATGATTTTTGGAAGGGACGTTATAGAAAAACATAGAAAAAAATTTCCAAATAAAAAATACACACCTGACCACAGACGTTCAAAAGAATTCAATGGTGATAAACCTACGTATGCGCTATTTGATTGTTGCATAGATGATGAGAGCAATAGATATTTGTCTGAAGATTATTTTTTTAGCAGGGAATCTGAAAAAATAGGCTTGAAAATCTTTCTATTGCCTTGGATAAAGACATTTCATATAGGTCAATATAAGTATAAAGGTGATTTTGAGGCTATGTTGAAATTGCTTAACGTTGCTAAAGATGATTATAATATTGCTTTATCAGGACCAATTTCAAAAAAGACAAAATCAGAATTAATTTAATATGAAAATAAGTAAAAGAACTATAGATATTTTAAATAAATTCTATAATATTAATGAAAGTATATATTTTGGGTGGGGAACCACTATTGCGACGAAAGATTCTGGTGGAGTTGGAGAACGTTCTGGAAGAATTTTGGCAACTGCTAAAATTGAAGAGGAATTTCCAGAAATAGGGATATATAACCTTAAAATGTTTACCAATCTTTTAAAGAATTTTAAAGATCCTGATCTTATTTTTAATGATGGATCGCCTTATGTTATCATCAAAGATGAAAAAAAGGAAGCTAAATATGGAATTATCTTTGATAAAGATACTATTTCATCTCCAGCACATCCAGAAATAGCAATGGAAGATGAATATCTTTCTTTTATTCTTGATAAAGATAATATATCAACTATTAAAAGGGTTAATAGTGATATCAAGGTGGATGAAAATATGATTTTAAAGATACAGACATCTGAAAATGGTCTGAGTATTATTGTAACACATGAGGATGTTAAAGATAATGAATTTGAAATTTTTATCAACAAAGATGAACATTCATTTTCAGAATTTGTATTAGATATGGATCTTTTTAAATATATTTCAAACAATGATTACAAAGTTTCTATACATCCATTAGGAAGTTTGTATGTAGTTAAAATGGTGTCTGAAGATATTACTTATGTGTGTGCATTGAAATCCTTTAAAGATTGATTAAATGAAAAAGAAAAACGAATTCATATGGTCACAAAAATACAGACCAGAAAAGATAGATGATGTTATACTCAGTAACACATTGAAAAGGAGATTTAAAAAGTTTATAAGGGAACAGAATTTATCAAATCTAATTTTTAATGGTAAGAGTGGAATTGGTAAAACTACTGTTGCGGAGGTTCTATGTAAAGAATTAGATTTTGAATATATTATCATCAATGGATCTAAAGATGGAACCATTGATGTTTTGAGAAGTAAGGTTGAAAGATTTGCATCCCATATGAGTATGAATGGAAAGAGAAAGGTTGTTATTTTTGATGAAGGTGATAATATAAGTGATAAATCATTAACAGCATTACAACCATTTGTAGAGCAGTTTAGTAGAAATTGTTCATTTATTTTTACAACAAATCACTACGAAAAATTCAAGGCTCCTATCAAAAGTAGATTTTCTGTCATCAATTTTGATATTCCTGAAAAGGATAGAAGTGATGTTATGAACAAAACATATAAAAGAATGTGTACAATTCTTGATGAAGAGGGGGTAGAATTTAATAAGAAGGTGGTTGCTTCGGTTATTGCGAATCATTTTCCAGACATTAGAAAAATTATTGATGTTTTTCAGCAATCTGTTGAGGATAAAGTTCTTAGTATAGATGCAATTGAAAAGAAAAGTGATATAGATGATTCATTGACACATATTTTTAAAGAAAATAATGTTCATAAGTATGATAAGATATTTAAATATGTTGATAAAAATAATATGACAATGTTGGATGTCATGGGATATTTTGAAAGGAATATGGAAATAGTTGTAGAGAATTCAAGTATTCCTATCTGTATTATGATTTTATCAGATCATGATTATAAAAATCATTTTGTTACAAACGAGGCTATCAATGTTAAATCGTGTTTGTGTAAAATAGTTAAAGATGTGAGATTTAAATGACACCATTTGATATTATAAAAAAAATTTCAGAAGGCATTGGAGAATTTAGTGAAGATGAAATAAATTCTTATTATAATGCATGGTTAACAGCTTCGTTTTTTTCAAATTTTACTGATACAATACATGTTACTAACGTGTTAAATACAGCCAAGGGCGATGTTTCAAATAAATTAAATTATCTTTTTTTTAAAAATGTGATTCCACATAGAAAAAGATTTGGAAAAATTGAAAAAAAGCATTATATTAAAGAAGTTAAGACGTTGTCAGAGTATTTTAATGTGTCTTTGAAACGGGCAAATGAACTATTTTATATTCTTAAAAAAGAAGATATAGAAGAAATAAAACATAAAATGAAACATAAAATGAAACAAAGGAGTAATTGATATGTATAATAAAATAATCGCAGATAAAACAATGGATGAACTATTTGAAATTTCATTGGTTTCTGATTTTTCACTTATAAAGGAAACTTTAACCAGAATTGGAATTCCATCTGTAAAGGATAAGACGCTCTATCAGAGTGTTCATATTCTAAAAAAACATGATAAGGTAAATTCTGTTGATAGATATTATCTTGTTCATTTCAAACAAATGTTTGGACTTGATGGAAGGGAATATGAAATGAGTGAAGATGATACAAAAAGACTAAATAGAGTTGCAGACGTGCTTAGAAATTGGGGAATGGTAGAATTTGACAAAGATTTTGCTGAAGATGAATTGATTGAGACTTATAAGGTGAAAATCCTTAAATATGGTGAAAGTAAAGATTGGACACTAAAAGAAAAATATCCAATTGGTAAGTACAGAAAAATTCAGGAGGAAAAATAATATGGAAGAACTTAATGCAATAGAGTTTTATAATATAGATATTAAGTATCATACTGATATCATGCACATGGAAAAAATAGGTAAGGGGGATTGGATTGATCTTCGATGTGCTGAGGATGTTGAAATTAAAAAGGGTGAGTTTAAACTTATTCCTCTTGGTGTTTCGATGAAACTTCCAGAGGGGTTTGAGGCACATGTAGTACCAAGATCAAGTACATTTAAAAACTATGGAATTATTCAGACAAATTCCTTGGGTATTATAGATTCATCTTATTGCGGAACAGATGACCAATGGTTCATGCCTGTGTTTGCAATGAGAGATACATTTATTGAAAAAAATGACAGAATTTGTCAATTTAGAATTGTAAAAAACATGCCAAATATTGGATTTTATGTAAAGGATACGCTTTGTGAAAAAAATAGGGGTGGTCATGGGTCTACAGGAAAAAATAGTTAAATTGTTCCATGATTTTAAAATGATGTTGAAATATGTTATTTTAACATTGGGATTTGGTTATCTATTATCTGGATTTGGAATAATAGATGGAAGCGTTGTTAACAATAATGTTATTTTTGGTAGTATTTTAATTTTATTCTTTTTAAAAACAGATGAAAAATAATATTCACCAAAATATAGCTATATTACAAGCTATTCAAAAGGAGAATAGCATTAATAAAATTCCAGAATCGGTATGCCTGTCCTATAGAACTGTTTGGAAACGTGTACAATACCTGAAAGAAATCTATGGGAATGATATTCTAATTTCTGAGACAGGCGGTCCTAACGGTGGTGGCACATTTTTAACTGATAAAGGGCTTGAAATTTTAAATAAATTAATAAAGGAGCGTGATGAAATTAATTGATCCATTTTATGAAATTATATCTGATATAAATGGTGATGATGCTTTGGAAAGTGTTGAAGAATCCGCAAGGACTTCAACACTTTCTTTTAATGAAATGAATGGTGGACAATATAATGAAAGGCTTATTAAAATTCTGATTTCGAAGGGTCATTATACGCCATTTGAATTTTATGATATCACAATAAGAACCACTTCTTCACGAGCTGTTTTGGACGAGTGGAGAACGCATAGAGTAGGTTCATATGTCATGTCTTCGACTAGATATTGCAATTTTTTAAAAGAGAGGTTTCACAAGGAAGTCACATTTTGTAAACCAGAGTATGTTGATGATACTGCGGATAACGAATGGGCTTTAGCCATGATACGTGCAGAACAGAGTTATTTTTATCTTTTGCAGAAAGGATGGAAAACAGAGCAAGCAAGGGGTGTTTTGCCTTTAGATGTAGCATCGACGATGACAATAAAATATAATCTTAGACAATGGAGAGAATTTTTTAAACTTAGAACGCACAAATCAACACACAGCGAGTTTAGAAGGATCACAATACCTCTTTTAAACGAGTTTAAAGAAAAAATTCCATTAGTTTTTGATGATATTAACCCTGTGAATCACCTCTAAGTCATAATAATATTGATTTTTCAAATCTTAATATAATTTGTTTGAGATGATTAAAAAAGAAAAGGTAGATACTTATCGTTTAACAAAACACTGTGATAAATGTGGTAGCGAAATGATAAACGATGGGCGTACTATTTTCGCCGCAATCACAGAGTATAATTATCATTGTGCTTCTTGTAAATCAATTGGTAAGGATGAAAAATGTTATCCAATTGTATTTTATGAGAAGCATAAAAGTTTAAAAGAAAAAATAAATGAAATTGTCTTGGAGGCAAAAAGAAGATATAATAAATTTAAAGAAGTGCGGTTTTAGTAGTAGAAATATAGCAAAATGGATTCTTGGACGGGAAGGTAGAAAATCCACAGTAAATGATTATACAAATATAAGTAAATTTGAGGCTTATCAGTGTAATAATTGTGGAAAATGGTTTAGAGGAAGAAAATCAATTAACAAAGATAAAGAACATATAATATTGGGGGTTATAATATGATAAAGGAAGTTATTTTAGCCATATTAAACTGGTTAACAGACATCTTCAGAGAGAAATTTAATAGTAAAACAAATATAACTATAGTTAACTCTGAAGAAAAACGGAAAAGGGTTCATAAAAATGTTATGAATAGATTAAAATCTGTGTTAATTTTCATGCCTTTAATTTTAACAATATCTTCTTGCTCACTTGTTAAAAATACTTTAACAAGTGAGGATGTTGTTATTATAGCGAATGAAGAAAAGGTTGTCTATGTATATAGGGATACGGCATCGGTTCCTTTAACAGTTGATATTATAAGTGATGACGGAGTTGTTCAAAATAAAACTATTTTTCTTAAAGCACCTAAAATTATTTATCAACCAACGCCAAATGAATTGAAAGAAATTTATGGTCAGTAATTTTTTAAATAATATAAAACTTAAAAGATACGCAAAAAAAGAGTTGAAAAAAACTTTGGAAGAGATGAAAAATGATTGTATCATAAATTCTTATAAAATATGGTGGGACCGGGCTAAAAAATCTTGGGGGTTTTCTGTTGATGTAAATTATCAAAAATCAGAATTGTTTGATGCTAATGTAATAGAAGAATAATTGGAGAATAAATAAAATATGAAAGCATTTTATACTAATATTTCTTATAAAAATGATAAAATGTATGTAAAGGGCTACAATGGTGATGAGCCCTTTGTTGTTAAAAGAGACTTTAATCCCTATATATTTGTGGAAAATAGGGATGGTGATTATAAGGATATGAACGGAATTCCACACAAGAAAAAGATTTTCAATACCAAAAATGAATTATATGATTATGTAACTTCCACTTTTAATAAGTATACTGGTTTCGGTGTCGGTCACAAAGATGTTAAACAAAATGAATTCATATATCCATTTATAAGTGATATTTGGAAAGAAACTGTTCCTTATGATCTTAATAAGATTAAAATATTTGATTTTGATATTGAAACTACATCACATTTAGGATTTCCGTCTGTTGATGATCCACAGGAAGAAATTCTTTCAATAGCTTGTAGTGTCAGATTTAAAGGCGAAAGGCAATATGTGGTGTTTGGACAAAAAGAATATCATGGCAATGGAGATTTTGAATATGTTCATTGTATAGATGAGGAGACTGTTCTTAAAAGATTTTTAAAATTCTTTAAGGATTCTTCGCCAGATGTTTTAACTGGATGGAATAGTATGTTGTTTGATATTCCTTATCTCTGTTCAAGAATAGAAAATGTATATAATGAGAATTGGTTGGTAAAACTTTCACCATTTGGCATAAAACCTAAAAAGGGTGTGAAACGGGTGAAATATTCTAAAGGTTCTAATGAAAAGGAATTTACCATATATAGGTTGTTGGGAGTTTCGCACCTTGATTATATAGAACTGTATAAAAAATTTACATTTGTTAATAGAGAATCTTATAAACTTGATCATATAGCAGAGGTTGAATTGGGAGAAAAGAAGATAGATTATTCCGAATATGGTAATCTGAATAGATTATATATGCAAAATTGGGATTTATTTATTGATTATAACTTCCATGATGTCAAACTTGTTGATGGTCTTGTTGATAAATTGAAACTCATCGAATTATGTGCAACGATTGCATATATCACAAAAACAAATATTGAAGATAGTTTCAGTCCTATTAAATCATGGGAAGCACATATTTATAACTGTCTTATTAAAGATAAAATAGTTTTTCCATTAAAAGAAGAAAAAATCGATGATAAAGAAAAACGTGGTGGAAGGGTAAAAATACCAAAAATTGGTTTTTCTGATTGGGTTGTAACCAGTGATGCCACATCTCTTTATCCGTCTATTATCATGTCTCTTAACATGTCGCCGGATGTTTATAAAGGAAAAATAAATGTTAACACGGATGATATTTTATATAAGAAACTTAGAACTAATAATATTGAACATTCAATAGCCGCAAATGGATGTATGTTTGATAATAAGAGAGAAGGATTTTTAACAACTCTTATCAGTAAGGGATTCAGTCTTAGAAAGAAATATAAAGATAAAATGATTGATCTTAAAATTCATCATGGTGATGAAGATAAGATTAAAGAATATGATATTTTTCAACACGCTATTAAAATTTTCTTGAATAGTGCGTATGGGATTTTTGGAAATGATTACTTCAGATTTGCAAGTGCTGATTTTGCTGAGGCAATTACCGTCACTGGACAGGTTTTAATTCAGGTTGGTGAGATAGCTGTTAATAACTATCTAAATGAATATTTTAATACGGTTGATAAAGATTATATTGTTTTCAGTGATACGGATTCTGTAGCAATTGAATTGAACGATGTGTTTAAAAAATTTGATGTTAAAGAAGATGAAAAGGTAGATTTTATCATAGATTTCTATAGTAAACATATTGATCCTGTTCTTGAAAATGCCTTTGATGATTTTTCAAAATATTGTAATTATTATAAGAATAAAATTTCATTTAAAAGGGAAAAGGTAGCTGAAAATGTAGTAATTACTGCTAAAAAGCGTTATGGTATGCTTGTATGGGATAGCGAAGGTGAAAGATTTGAAACGCCAGAACTTATATATAAGGGATTGGAAATTGTCAGATCCAATACACCAAATGTTGTCAAACAGCCGTTGCGAGATTGTTTAAGGCTTATTCTACAAAAAGATGAGAACGCTTTGCATGAATTTGTGAAAAATTTTAAGAAAGAGTATTATTCATTTGAACCAGAAATAATTGCCATTGCAAGTGGTGTTTCAGATCTTGAAAAATATTTAACGCCAACAGGATATGGTAAAAAAACGCCAATTTATACGAAAGCGGCTATAATTTACAACAACCTCCTTGAACGCCTTGAAATCGCCAATGATTATGAAAAGATAAGAAGTGGTGGAAAGGTTAAATTTGTATGGTTAAAAAAACCTAATAAAATTCGTGAAGAAGTTGTTGGATTTGATGAAAAAATTCCTAAAGAATTTGGAGTTCATAATAATATTGATTATCTTTCAATGTACAAGAAAACTTTCTTGAAACCTCTGGATTCCATAACAGAAAAAATAGGATGGACAACAGAAAAAATAACAACCCTAAACATTTAAAGTAGTATGTGGAAAATTAATAATTATAATAAAAATTTTATTGCTGTAGTTTCAGATTCAAATGATGAAAAAAATTCAATCTTTATTATTTCAGATGACGAGGCAACATGTTCACTTGCAGGAATCGATGTTATGAATTTTATGAATAGAGGAAAACGAACCGAAAGATTGAAAGTATTTGACAATATAGGGAACGAGTATTTTGTTTTTAAAGGGTTTAGGGCCGGAATCATGTCACCGCCAAAAGATCCATCATGGAGAGGCTCTAATTCAGAAAGATTGGAATTTGGAAAGGAATTTTATAAAAGACTTGCAAAATAAAAAATAATGTTATAATTAGATGATTATAAGGAGTGTCATGATGGAAATAATTATTAATCAAAGTCAGATTTCTAAAGGGATTTTTTGAAGACGATTTCCCTGAAAAGGGTATGATGGCTTGGCTTACGGATATTGAGTGGTGCGATTTTGAAGGCTGTTATCGTCTGTATTTTGATTTTCTCGAATTTGAAGATCAGAATAGAAAATATTTTAAAGAGGACTATTATGAAAATTCTATTGTAAAAAATAATCCTGAAATTCCTTCAAAGAAGTTTTATACAGCCATAGAAGATAGTTATTATAATCACAAATATATGGCATTATTTTCTATTTCATCTAATAAAAGGGATGATGACGTGTTTGAGAAAGAAATTTAACAATATATCAGAGAGGTTGTATATTGAAAAATAAATTTTAAAATTGAAATAAATGATGACCTACATTAAAAGTATAAATGATAATCAACAACATATTTTAAACGATATTATCATCCTATATAATAATGGAAATGCTTTTGATTGTGATCCAACATTTTCAAAGGGTGTATTTTATAAAAATAACATAGTTCCTGAACCAAGATTAAAATTTGATTTGACACCACAGACGGATGATACTGTAAAGGCAAGTTCAGATGATTTGCCATTAGAAAGTTCAAGCATAAATTCTATAGTTTTCGATCCACCATTTGTTATAAGTGGTAAAACATGGAAAGAAAGCGATGAAGGTTCTTGTAAGATCAGTAAAAGGTTTGGTGTTTATTATAGTTTTGAAGAATTGAAAACACATTATTACAATTCTTTAAAGGAATTTTATAGGATTTTGTCGAATAATGGAATAGTGGTTTTTAAGTACCAAAATACAGTAAGTTCTGGTAAGAATCATTTTACAGATCTGTTTGTTAAGACTTCCGCTATTGACATTGGATTTAATCTTGTAGATGAATTTATTTTACTTTCAAAATCCAAGATGACTTCATTTGGTGGTAGGTGGAAAACACAGAGACATGCGTTGAAGTACCATAGTTATTTTCTTGTATTGAGAAAAGAGAAAAATAAAGTAGATTATAAATTAGATGATTATAAGGAGTCTCACGATGGAAATAATTATTAAATGTTAAAAGAAAATTTAAAATTGCATATTTTAAACCAATTAAAATTGAATCATGAAATCTTTGAGATTAATAACCACATTTGATTGTGATAGAAATTGCGAAGGTTGTTGTAATAATAATCTTGATAGATCTTCAATTCTTTCAATAGATAGGAAAGATTTGATCACGTTTATAGAAGATAATAAATTTGAAGAGTTGATATTGACAGGTGGTGAGCCATTGAAAGATTATTCAGAATTTAATAAAATTGTTGGATTATCTGATGAAATTGCTTATAATTTATCATATAGACTCAAAGTGATTTTATATAGTTCAAATTTTGATATTGTTTCAACTCTATTGAAATATATGTCTGATTATTTTTATGGCATGACAATGACTGTGCATGATAATTCTGATATTGATAAAGTTAATAAATTGACTGATTTTATAAAAAATACTGACAATTCGTTTACTGATATGAGATTGAATATAGTAGATGGAATTGATTGTAAAAAATTTACAATGGATGTTTTAAAATATTGGAGATGTAAAAATATAAAATGGAAAGAAGAATGTCCATTGCCTTCTAATGAAATGTTAGCTAAATTAAATTGGGATTACTAAATGGAAAATATACTTAAAGTTATAGTTGGATCACGACTTCACAGGCTTCATAATGAAGATTCTGATTATGATTACAGGGGAATTTTTAAAGATGATTTAATAAACATTCTTTCACCATTTAAAAAGCAGAGAACAACTTCTTGGATAGAGGGCAAAGATGATGACACATCTTATGAATTGTTGCATTTTGTTAAAATGGCGGCTTCGGGAAATATGACGATTTATGAAATTTTGTGGTCAGATTTGATTGTAGATAGTAGTGATATTGGAAGTGTTTTGCGTAATAACAGAGAGAAATTTCTTTCTAAAGAAAGAGTTTATAATTCTTCATTGGGTTATGCGTCAAACCAAATGAAAAAATCATCTATTGACAATCCAGATAAAAACACTCCAAAGGCTGTTGTAGCGTACATTCGTGTTTTAAGGCAGGCCATTGAATTGTTAAGTGCCGGAAACTTTAATCCAGCTTATGATTATCATGATAAGAATTTCATAATTGATATAAAATATGATTTTAAAGATGACATGGTTCCAAAAATTTCAAAACTTTTCATTGAGTTGAGAAAAGATTTGGAAAATGCTTATAAAAATTCTATCTTAAAAGAAGAGGCAGACATTGAATGGATCGAAAATTTTATTTTGGATGTTTATAAGGAATTACAAAATTAAAACTATAATGGAAAAAATTATTAAAAAATATGTGGAATTTGCAGAACTGATAATTCCCTATGCAAAAATGGTTTGTGATGATGATAAGCATAACATGATATATGGATTATTTCATAATGCCGAAGCGTTAAGCGTATATTTTGCTGATGGGATGAAAACACAGTCTGTAAGAATTGGATTTGTTGATGTTGAGTTATATTCTAATAAAATATCATTTCCTTATTTAAAATCTATATCAGAGTTAGAAGAAAATTATAACTATCATTTCAACAAATTTAAATTGATAGTTGCAAAATCATTTTTAGAACAATAACTATGGAATATAACATTAGTTACTCGGTTGATAATAGATATGATTATAATATTGATTATGATGAAAAAAAAACGATTTGTGATGATGATAAGCATAATATAACTACATTTAAAAACCGGAGAGATAGACTTTTCTCGTTGGTATTCTTAACCACGCCCAACAGGGTCATAACAACTTATTTAAAATCAATTGGACTTTAAGAATATGATAAATAAAATTATCGAAGAACTTAAAAATGAACCATCGACTAACAGAAAGTTGGATATACTTAAATACTATGAAAATAATTCATTATTTAAAAAGGTTCTTTACTATACGTACAATCCACTTATAAAGTTCTATACTAAACATCAGATAGATGAGAAAATTGAATTTAATGACGTAGAACCACCTAAAAATTTAAATACTATTTTTCCAATTCTTGATTCTTTGAATAGACGTAAACTTTCTGGTCATGATGCTATAAACGCCCTCGATGAATTGGGAACACATCTGCATGAATATGATATTAGGGTTTTGAACAAGATTCTTGATAAGGATCTTGATTGTGGCATTTCTATTAAATCCATCAATAAGGTTTTTAAAAACTTTATACCAACAGTTTCTTATAATAGATGTTCATTGCCAAATAAACATCTTAAAAATATACAATATCCTGCTATCATTCAAACAAAGATGGATGGAATTTTTTGTAATATAGCAAAAACAAATGGAGTTATCAAATTTTATACAAGAAAAGGAATAGAATTTGATGCACCGTTTCTTAAATCCATCATTAACAACATATTTAAGAATGAAGATAATATTGTATTGCATGGTGAGTTATTGGTAAGAGATTTTAACGATTCTGAAAAAATATTATATAGAAAAATTGGAAACGGACTTATCAATAGTTTTATTAAAAGGGAATCTACCATTCAACGAAAGGAAGATGAAGTAAAGAATAGAGTTGATAGTGGCAAGGATGTATCTAAATATATAAAGAAAATAGAAGAAGATATAAAGGAATTTGAAAAAATAGATTCACATCTTTTATTTGTTGCATGGGATAAAATATCTTATTACGTTTGGACAGGTGTTAAAAGTTGTAATACGGATTATATCAACAGATTTAATTCAATTAGATCAAATTTTATATTTTCTGAGTCAAATTTCGTTGACAGTGCGTTTGATATAGTTGAATATTCTATCGTAAATTCTTATGAAGAAGCAATTCAATTTTATAATAAAATGATTGACAATGGTGAAGAAGGTGCTGTATTGAAAAACTTCAAAATGAGATATAAGGATGGCACATCAACAGAACAGATTAAACTAAAATCTGAAAAGGAATGTGAACTTATTGTAAACGGATTTAATTACGGTGAAAGAAATTCTGAATTTGAAAATGGAATAGGATCTTTGATATGTTCAAGTTCAGATGGAAAAATAAATGTCAATGTTGGTAGTGGGCTAACAAGATCTGATAGGGGATTTGAAAGGGTCGATAAATATGATTCATCAAAAGGTATTAAACTAATTGATGGATTCAATTTAAATAAATATAGTGGAAAAATTATAACTGTTAGATTTAACGAACTTATAAGAGATGAAAAGGGTAATTATTCTTTATTTCTACCAAGATTTATAGAAATTAGGGAAGATAAAGATATAGCAGACGATTTAAATTATATAAAAAATCTTTAATTATGATTGAAAATATTTTTAGGTATTTTAGAATTATAGTTGTTCATAAATGGTATGTGATGATAGAATGTTTCAAAAATGGATTATATTGGCAGGGAATTGTGCACGATCTGTCAAAATTTCATCCAGTAGAATTTTTTGAAAGTTTTAAGTATTATTCAGGAAAATATAGTCCTATAGATAATGCCAAAGATTGCAAAGGTTATAGTGACGCATGGAATCATCATAAAGGGAGGAATAAACATCATTGGCAATATTGGGTAGATTGGAAGGATGGTAAAGTTGTTTGTATTAACATTCCAAAGAAATATCTAATAGAAGCATGTTGTGATATTATTGGCGCAAGTAAAGCATATAATGGAAAGGCATACAAACACAATTTACCATTATTGTATTTTGATAAAAATTCACCTTATTGGATTATGACTGAAGATGATAAAAATTTTATGAAACAACAACTTATAAAAATGTTAAAACTATGAAATTAAAGAATTATCCTTCTATATTTAATGCTAACGATATTAAAAAATGGGATGTTAGTACTAAAATTTCTTATGACGATGGATGGGAGTCATGGGTTCCAGCACGACCAATAAATCCATATTTAAACATTTGGAAAAGATTAAAAATTTCTTATCTTGTGTTTATAGGAAGATATGACGCATTGGATTGGGATTAAAATTTAATTAAAATAAAATGAAAGAAATTATTAAATACGATTCACCCGATTCTGCTAAATATGTAAAAAATATTGAAGGATGGGTATCAAAGAATGGTAAATTTTTTGGTAAAGATGAACATATTGCACGCTGGGATGGTTGTACACATGTTTAAAGGGAGGAATAAAAATGAACTGTTCAGAATCTAAAGAACTTG
>JGI997J19993_1000080_pt1 | contig 37881 bp, 39 predicted proteins | sample Etolagbewater25m_FD_19993 | JGI IMG/M metagenome (IMG submission 19993)
TCGTTCTTATACTTGGCGGATGCTCAATAAAAGAGTTTAATGAAGGTGCAAAAGGTGTCGCAAACGACATTTCAAATGCTTTTGAAGGAAGTCAAGACAAGTCGGCTGATTAAAAGTAGTAATTTAAAACAGCTCTGTAAGTCTGCTCATCTTTTTCTAAGAGAGTTTCTATCTCTTTATAATCATATTTCAACTTGAGTTGAAAGTTTTGTGAGAGTCTAAAACTCTGTGCAACTTTCACCAAGTTTTGTTTATCTCCATTGTCGTAGTATCTTCTTGTAGCTTCAATATTCGTACTCATAAAATCAAATTTATCAACAACAAAACCTAAACTCCCTCCAATACCTGCATGAAAACCATCTGCAACGTAAAAAAGCGGGTCAAGCATTACGTAGGTATAGGCAAGTTTGTTTCCCCAACTATACCCTGCTCCAACGCTTCCAATAAAGTTAGTCTTATTATCTACATACTCTCTGTCAAACGCAAATTTTGTTCTCCATGAAAGAGAGTCGAAAAATTCTGAACGCTGTGCAAGGGATACAATAGAGAGGATAGTTGCATCTTCAAGCTTGACTTCATCTTCACTATAAGAGAGTTCAATATTTAAAAATTCTATCTGCGTACCCCTTAAAAATCCATAATTAGAATCTTCTATATCATGATAGGCTGGACGAACACCTAAAAACCCTATGGCATCACCATCTCTTAAACCTCCACCTGCTGTTACTCTTATAGCTCTGTGACTCTCTATTGGGTCTTGGGGAGTTTGAATCTTAAGCTTTTTACCTTTTCCAAGGGCTGCTCTCTCTTTTGAAAGTTTATAAAAAAGTTCTATGTACTCTTTTTTATCCATTTCATTTCGACTAAAAGAGTATTCAAGCCATTCTGTTGAGGATTCCAAGATATACTGTTTTTGTTGTAGTGGTATTGTTGCATCCACTATTATATCTTGCAGTTTTATCTCTCCCGCTACTAATTTTTTAGGAAAATGCAGATACTTCTCATCAAGGAGTTCTTCATACTTTAACAAAATACTGCGTTTAGATGCTCTATAATTGATAGCTGAGATTAAAGCTTCTTCTTTTGTAGCATGTACAGTCTCTAATGGAATAACTTCATAGTGAAAATGCTCTCTTAAATGTACACTTGGCCTTGCAAGTTCAAGTAACCAGAGCATATTGTAGGAACAGTTTTCAGTAAAAAAGTAGTAGTATGATTGGGTGCCGTTAAGCTCCCAAATGTGTTCTACCATCCTTAAAACTTCTTCTTCGTTGAGATTTAAGTCATACTCCCAAATATCTCTTTGTTCTGTGTCTCTATACTCTTTTAACTTTTCATAATAAGGCAGTAAAGAGTACTTTCCATAGTAACCTCCGAAAAGTCCTTTTATAGCAAACATCACACCATTCTCTTTTTTTGCATCTGCGTTTGCCGCATAATTTATGGCATAAGAAAGTAACCTTGATTCATATCCAGAATTTATACGTAAAAAAGTGTGTCCAAACATAGAGGCCGGAGAGTTAATATGTGCTGCAGGAAATACAAGTGTAGCAGATTTAGGATTTATTTTTTTAAGTGTATTGTCATACTCACTGCACTCAACGCTCGGAAAATCATCTATATTGAGTCTCTCTTTTAGCCATGCTTTTCTAGCTGGAAACCTGCAAGCACTGGAGTTATCATCAAATCTCTCTTCATTAAAAAAAGCATCTAAAGTTGCATCAAGTTCATCTTTTGCATTGGTTTTTCCATTTTTAGAAAAGAAAAAACTAGCATCATCTATTTCACTTTCGCCATCAACTATATGAAGCAGTAAGTGCCAGTATCTATCATTTGAAAGATCTAATTCCTTTGCTTTTTCTTGATAAGAGTGAAAAGAGGCATGGAGAAAACTAACGCAAAAAATGAATATAAAAAAGGATTTATGAAAAATGAGGATTTCCTAAAGATAAAATATGGACAAAAGAGGGTTAAACCAAACGCTAAACGTTTGGTTTAGTTCTACTTATAAAGAAGTAGTTGCGATGTTGTCAAGAACATCATTCATCTCTACACTTTTAGAAGTATAGATGCTGTTGTAGTTTGACTGTAGTGAAGCAGAAAATTGTGCTTTGTCTTCTACATTTAATAGCTCAGCAAGTGTATCAAGAGACTCACCATGACCTACAGAAATCTCTTTTGCAAGAATGTCCATGTTTGATGCAACGAACTCTTCAGCTCTTTCGTTCATAACAAATTTAACTTTTTTACAGCCTAAAGTTCCTGAAGTAATACCAAAAGTCTGGTTACCAGAAGTACCATTTGTTGTAGCTTGTAAAGCTAATAATACAGCTGAAGAATCATCTTTAATGATGATAGCACCAAGACCACAACCTGTTTGAGAATTTACTGTTGCCATTGCTGACGTACTAAGAGCTACTGCTGCTAACGCACTCACTAGAATTTTTTTCATTTTTAGAACCTTTTATTTAAGATGCCTCATTGTAAAGATAATTTCCTTAATCCAAAATTATAAAACATCATTAGATAAGTTAATATTTAACTCTATTAGCCTTAAGTTTTTTAATGATATTATCTGTTACTTAAAAATAAAAGGATTACTATGATGTCAAAAACTTTATATTCTGTGCTGGGGGGAGTTTTGTTGCTTAGCGGTTGTGCAACTATGCAAAAGACAGAGACGCACGAAACACCAAAAACAGCTGCAACACAAATTAGCAAGACACTATCTGTTGCAGAAAGTCAACCCTCTGGACTTAAAAGAAAGGTTGCCATAGGCAGATTTACAAATGAGACACGTTATGGTCAAAGTTTTTTTGTTGATGCCCAGAACGACAAAATTGGAAAGCAGGCGATGGACATCTTATCTGCAAAACTTTTTCAGTCTGGAAGATTTATCATGCTTGAGCGCGCAGACCTTTCAAAAATAGAAAAAGAGTTAAAGATTGGTAATTCTGCACAACTTGACAACTCAGCAGATTATTTGATTTTAGGTTCTATTACTGAATTTGGACGCAAAGAAACTAGCGATGTTGGCGTTTTTAGTCGTGTCAAAAAACAAGAAGCATTTGCAAAAGTGCATATCAGAATTGTAGATGTTAGCACTGGACAAATAATATATTCTGAAGAGGGAAAAGGCTCTGCCTTTAGCGAAGCCGGTACAGTAATGGGTGTTGGTGGTAAAGCAGGATATAATGGGCAACTCAATGATAAAGCAATTGATGCTGCAATCTCTGACTTAACATCAAACATTATTGAAAACATGCTTGACAAACCATGGAGGGGTTATATACTCGGCTATGAAGATGGTACCCTCATCACCTCTGGTGGTAAGAGTCAAAATATCAAAGTGGGAGACAACTTTGATGTCTATAAAAAAGGAAAACAAGTAAAAAATCCACAGACAAATATGATGATGACACTACCTGGGAAAAAACTTGCGAGCATAAAAGTAGTTGCAACTATAGGAGATACTCCTGAGACTGAAGTCTCTCTGGCAGAGATTACAAATGGTGACGTAAACGCATACATAAAATCTAAGGATTATTCAAATCTTTACATCCAAATAGGAGATAAATAATGAAATACATTTTATCAATAATAACGCTCGTTCTACTTTTAGGCATCTCTGGATGCGGTTACAAAGAGGGAGTAGCAACTGCTGCTCAAAAATCATACATTTATTTTAGTGGAAACACAAGTAGTGTAGAAGTTTCCATAGATGGTGGAGAAAAATTTGACGTCGAAGAGGGTCAAACTAATCAGTATGGTGTAAAACCAGGAAAACATTTAGTTGAAGTTTACAAAGATGGAAAGCTTATTATAAAAAGAGAACTCTTTATTAGCGATGGAGTTGCTAAAGAGATTGAGGTTCAATAATGAGAGTTCAAACAAATATAGCTCTTTTAAGTCTATTCACAATGGGCTTTTTAATGACTGGTTGTAGTTCACAACCAAAGCCTCTATATAACTATGGTGAGTATAGTGAAAGCTACTATCATTCAAAAAAAGAGCTGAGTGCAGAATCTGCTCTTGAGCTACAAAAATCTATTGAATACTCTATAGAAAACGCAGCCGACAGCCGTTCAAACAGAGTGGCCCCAGGAATGTATGCAAATCTTGGGTATATTTATTTAAAATCCGGTAACTCTGCAAAAGCTATAGAAAGTTTTAACAAAGAAAAATCAATATATCCTGAGTCAGCTCATTTTATGGACAGAATGATTAAAAAAATAGAAGCGACTGAGGAAAAAACAAATGATTAGTAAAAAAAATATAACTCTTTTAGGTTTCGTTCTTTCTGCCCTTATTCTTACAGGATGTGGACCTGCTTATGTAACAAAAGGTACAGAATTTCCTAAGATGTATGAGCAACAGCCTCGTTCCATTCTTATACTTCCTCCAATGAATGAGAGTACGGATGCTGAAGCAAAAGATTACTATATGACAACAACTGAAATGCCTTTTGCTCTTATGGGATATTATACTTTTCCAACAGAAATGGTCGCTGATATTATGAAGCAAGAAGGCGTGTATGACACAGAAGTTCTTTATAACCTGCCGCTTGATAAATATTATGAGTATTTTGGAGCAGATACAGTACTTTTTACACGCATTAAAAAATGGGATGTTTCTTATATGGTTCTTGCTTCTAGCTTGACAATATCAATCGAAGCAAAAATAGTTTCAACAAAAACATCTGAAGAGTTATGGGGTTATACCGGTACAGTAGTAGTAGATTTAAGTGGAGGAAATACTGGTGGTGGTATCGGTGGACTCATTGCAAAAGCAATTGTTGCAGCAGTAAACACTGCAACTGCAGACTATGTGCAACACGCTCGTACAGCCAACCAGAGAATTATTTATACTCTTCCTTTTGGACCTTATCACGAATTGCACATGAAAGATCAAAGTGCTCAACTTATTGATCAAACTCCACAATAAGAAGGCATCTTTTTTTAATGAACGCTGCACAACGTCAAACACACGAAAACAACAAAAGAGAAGCTTATGATGGTATGCGTGCATACCATCAATCAGAAATTGCACACAAAGGACATGCCGTTGAGATGCTAAAAGCCATTTTATCGGCTAGTATTTTAGTTTATGGTGGGCTGTTTGGTTTAGTATTAAGCCAGCAGATAACATTAAACCTCATTCAGATGGCAGCTGTTTTAACCATTTTAATTAATTCTGCTATTGCCTACAGCATAGCAAATATCACAAACATAAAAATAAAGAATGATAATATAAGATACTGTATCTATTATTTTGAGTACAGAAAAGAAAGAGAGCTTCTAGGATTAGATGCAGATCTTCTTGAGGCTGGTTTTAAGTCTGAGTCACAACGTATTAATGAATTAAACAGCGGCAAGACAGATAAGCCGATACAAGAGATATGTAAATCATTGTCAAACTCAGATTCTGGTCATAAATATACTCAAAATATTCTAATCCATTTTGCTTTTATGACTACAGTTGTCTGCATAATAGGTACATTGGGACTTTTTGCTTTAAGTTTTAGCCAGTAAACACCCCTGAAAATTTCATTTGTAAGACTTAGCTGTAAATAGTTTTGCTATAATTGAACATCAAATATACCGGTTAGGAATTTTTATGTTTAAATCCGTCAAGTCAAAAGTAGCCATATCAATCACAGTACTAAGTATTCTTGGTCTTTTTGGTATGATTTATTACCTCTCATCTACACTCCATACTCTATCAAATAACACAACGAAGAAGTCTTTGACGATGCTTAGTGAATCAATCTTTCAAACAATGACAGGAAGCATGATGCTAGGTGATTCTTCCGTTGTTCAAGATGCGTTTAAAGCCGCAAGAAGTATAGAAGGTATAGAAAGATTAGACATTTCAAAATCAAAAGCTGTTCAAGAAGTCTATGCACCTGATGAAAAGTTTGCTACTGATCCGCTTATTGTGGATGTACTAACAAACGGCATTCAAAAAGTAATAGAAAAAAATGAAAATGGACACCATACAATCCGTATGCTAAAGCCTATGGTCGCTGAAGAGAGATGTCTCTCTTGTCATTACAATGCCAAAGAAGGATATATCCTCGGAGCTATGGATTTAGTTATATCTCTTGATAATGCTGATGAAAATATCATGCAAACAAATCTCACTCTCACTATTGCTCTAGTCATCATAGGTTTACTCTTTGCTTTAGTCTCTACTATTTTCTTCGTAAAAGAGATTTTCACCCCTTTAAATAACCTNAAAACTCGCATTTCTGAGCTTGTAAAAGGCGATAAAGACTTAACTAAAAGACTGAAATACACACAGGGAAATGAGTTTGGAGAGGCTGCTCATGAAGTAAATAACTTTATTGAGATGATACAAGGTACTGTTTCTGATGTTAAAGCCCTTGGGGAACAAAACAAAGATATTGCAGGCGAGATAGAACTCTCAAGCCGTATCATTGCCAAAGGAACGCAACAAGAACAAGAAATTGTAGCGCTAACGACAATTAAAAGTGAAGCGATAAAAGAGACGATTGTCCATACTATTGAAGCAGCAGAAGAGACTCAAAAAACTGTTGAGAGAGCTTCTTATGAACTTGATACTGCGAAAGATTCACTCAGTTTATTAAGTTCTGAAGTTCTTTCATTTGTTGAAATTGAAAATGAATTATCAGGTGAATTATCAGGACTCAAAAGTAATGCAGACCAAGTTAAAGATGTACTTAATGTTATTAAAGACATAGCAGAACAGACGAATCTTCTTGCTTTAAACGCAGCTATAGAAGCAGCTCGTGCCGGTGAACATGGTCGTGGATTTGCTGTTGTTGCTGATGAAGTGAGAAAATTAGCTGAAAGAACTCAAAAAAGTTTAACTGAGATAGATATGAGTGTAAGCACTATTGTTCAATCCATAAATGATGTCAGTGATAAAATGAATCAAAATGCTAAAAACATTGAGAGTCTCTCGCATATCTCTACTGATGTTGAAGAGAAGATAGATGCAACATCCAACTCAATAAAAGACTCAACTAGAGTAGCAAATGAGTCAAAAAAAGATAGTATGAAAATGTCTGAAGATATTCAAGAGATTATTAGAGATATTGCAAACATAGAAGCTCTTTCTACCGCAAATGGCACGAGTGTCCAAAGTATTGAAGAAGAGCTCAAAAGACTTGTAGGCATCGCTTCATCTTTACAAAAAACAATCAACGAGTTTAAAAGTTAAAGAGTGCTACTATGAAAACGACCCTGCGTTTTAATATAGTAGCTAACTTCATACTTTTAATCCTTCTTGTCACTACCCTTCTTTTAGGCTTGCAGTATTACTCAAGCCATAAGATAGCTCTTCAAGCCATAGATAAAACATTTAAACAGATTTCAAACAACACTACGAAATTTATAACAAGATCAGAAAACTCCATAAACAAGACATTAAGTCTTTTAGCTCTTAACAATGAAATTTCTGGCAAGTTGCACAAAAATAAAACCAATCCTGCTCTGGACGACTTAATAGAGGTTTTAAAAAATCATAAAGTTGTAATAAGTATCTATCTTGGTTTTGAAAATGGAGATTTTTATGAAGTTTTTCGACTCAGCAAGTATCCTCAAATGTTGGCACAACACAATCCTCCAAAGGAGAGTGAGTGGGCTGTTTTAAAAATTGAAAACTCTCAAGAAGCCACTCTAAAATTTTTAAATTCTAAACTAGATGTTTTACTCAATAAAAATGTAAAAAATCAATTTAATCCGACAAACCGTCAATGGTATCAAAAAGCCATTCTTTCAGATAAAACGATAAGAACAGATATTTATCAATTTGCATCATCTCACACCAATGGTATTACCTTTGCAAAAAGAACTCCAGACAAAAAAGCTGTGATTGCAATTGATGTTTCATTAAGCAATTTAGAAGAGTTTATTCAAGAGCAAAGTTTTGACAAAGAGAGTCACATAGTTCTTTACAGTAACTCTGGAGAACTTCTTGCCTCATCAAACAAAGAAAAACTATATCAATGGGATAAGTTATTTCAATTTTTCAAAAACAAAAAGCACAGTATTACCCACTCTTACCTACATAAAAAAAGAGAATATTTTATATATCACACCTTTTCCAAAAGAAGTGACAATCGACTAAATTTTGGAATTTTAATGCCCAAAGACACACTCATGAAACCCTACATACAAAGTATTACAAAAGCTTTGTATGTAGCTGTAATCTTGATTCTTTTATCAATTCCTTTAGCTTTTTTACTCTCTTCAGTCATTGTAAGACCTATTCGTAGCCTAATGTTAGAAAACGAAAAAATTACAAAAAGAGATTTTGATAAAGTTACACACATACAGACCAATATAATCGAGTTGGATAAACTCTCAAACTCCTTCGTCTCTATGTCAAAAAGTATTCAAGAGTACCAAAAGGCTCAAGAAGAACTACTTGACGCAATCATAAAGCTTATTGCAGAAGCTATTGACTCAAAATCTGCATATACAGGCGGTCATTGTAGGCGAGTGCCTGAGATAGCTCAAATGTTAACTGAAGTGGCACATAACAAAAACGATGGTCCTTTTAAAGAGTTTTCATTAAACACTCAGGATGAATGGAGAGAGTTTCATATAGGAGCATGGCTCCATGATTGCGGTAAGGTTACAACACCCGAATATGTTGTTGATAAATCTACTAAACTTGAGACTATTAACAACCGCATTCATGAAATTAGAACTCGTTTTGAAGTTCTTTACAGAGATGCCCAGATAGTTTATCTTGAAGAACAACTGAACAATCAAAACAAAGACAAAAGTCTCGAAAAACTTCATGCCACACAAAATCAACTCATTGATGATTTTGAATTTTTAGCAACTGTAAATATTGGCGGAGAATATATGAGCAGTGAGAAACAAGAACGTATTCGTTCTATTGCGGACAAAGAGTGGATAAGAAACTTTAACGATAGACTTGGTTTAGCAGATGTTGAACTTTTAAGATATGAGGGTACAATAGCACAAGAAACACCTGCCACAGAAAAACTTTTAGCTGATAAACAAGAACATCTTATCAAAAGAGTAAACTTCAACCATGAAGCTTACAAAGCAGATGGATTTAAAGAAGAGGTTCCGGAATATCTTTATAATTATGGCGAAATATATAATCTTTGTATAGAAAAAGGCACATTAAGCGCTGAAGAGAGATTTAAAATAAATGAACATGTCATCATGACTATAAAAATGCTAGAGCAGATTCCTTTTCCAGCACACCTTACAAAAATACCACAATACGCAGGTACACATCATGAAACTCTCATAGGTACAGGTTACCCGCGAAGACTTTCTAAAAAAGATCTCTCAATACCTGAGAGAATTATGGTATTAGCTGATATTTTTGAAGCGCTTACCGCTTCAGACAGACCTTATAAAAAAGCGAAAACTCTCTCTGAATCTCTTACAATAATGGCTACGATGGTGCATCAAAATCATATTGATAGAGATGTTTTTGAACTGTTTTTAAGCTCAAAGGTATATATGGAGTATGCTCAGGCTCACTTAAAACCTGAACAGATTGACGAGGTTGATGTTAAAACACTGCTTTGATAAGTTTTTCTTTGTCAACTGACTCTTCGGCTTTTTCACTGTCAACGCTGCGTTTTAGAGCATCTACGCTGATATCGCCTTTTGTTACCGCTTCTATGGCTTTTTCTTGATCAACTGACTCTTTTGCTTTTTGTCCATCTACTGAATCAGCAACGGCACCCATGTCAAATGCATAGACAAAACTAGACAACGCGATTATTGTTAATAAAACTTTTTTCATATTTTTTATCCTCAAATATTTTCAGAATAATATCAAAAATATTGTTAATCACGCTTCTCTTAACGATCACCTTTTCGTCTTCCATAAGAACTTTTACCTCGAGTATAATTCTTTTTAAAGCATGCTTGACAGATGCTATACTTTGAATTCACAGGCAAAGTGGCTCCACACAATCTACATCTCTGAGCTAATTGACTCTGCTGTAAAGTTTCTTCTATAAATTTATTTAAAACACCTCTGTATTGTCTGGCTTTTTGCGCATCCACAAAATACTCACCAAATCTATAACTCAACCAAAGATACAGAGAAATCTCTTTTACCATATCCTCCGCACGCAGTAACTCATCTGCAGTTTGGGCGAAACTGCCTATTAATGCAGGGGGATGATAATAGACAGGCTCCTTGTTCTCTAATGCCACAATATAACTCTCATACGCAGCAATAATATAGGGCGATTTCAAAGTTAATGGTGCACAGGCTAAATGATATTTTGTAGCTATATCTAAATCAAACTTATCAACTATAACAGAAGCTTCAAGCATATCATCTAAATTTGAAGCATGAAAAGGACCGTTAAATTCCATGTTTTTTCCAAAGAATGTCAAAATTTCATAGAGTGATTTTTCTTCTAATATTTTTCCAACAAGTCTAATGTGATCTAAATTTGCCATTACTTTAAAAGGAATTGAAATAAGCATATCTTCTTTATAAAAGTTCTTTTTAACTATCTTTAAAACATCACTGCTCAATGCGCCAACAAAGCCCTCTTCATTGAGACCATATCTGCCGGCACGACCCGAAATCTGGTGAACTTCCGATGGAATTAAATTTCTCTGAGTAATTCCATCAAACTTTTCAGCCTTTGAAAACAAAATAGTTTTTATTGGCAGGTTCATTCCCATAGCAATTGCATCAGTCGCTATAAGTATTTGCGTTTCTTTGGCTCTAAAACGTCTAGCCTCTTCTCGTCTAACCTCAGGTGAAAGATTTCCATAAACAACACTCACACTAAAATAACGTGAAAAATTCTGTTTTAATTTTAAAACATCTTTTCTACTAAACGCAATAATAGCGCTCCCTTGAGTCACATCCTTGACATCTGTCGGTGTTTCTAAAAGTGTCAAAGGAGTTTTTCTCTCAAACTCAATTATTTCAAGCTCTTCTCCTAGATACTCTGCTAAGGCTACAATAGCTTCTTTGGCGTTTATAGAACCTGTCATAATTATCTCTTTTGCAGGTGCGCCTATGATAGCATTTGCCCATGCCCAACCACGGTCTCTGTCATCAATCATCTGCACCTCATCTATCACACAGACATCGACATCAACATCAAAGTTTAACATCTCTATGGTTGAACTGATATGTGTCGCATCCTCATTTAAGATTTGCTCTTCTCCTGTTATAAGAGAGCTCTCAATAGAATTTTGTTTGAGCGTTTCATAACCCTCAAGTGCAAGTAAACGCAGAGGTGCAAGATAGTAACCAGTATCTGCGTTTTGGAGTTTTTGCATAGCCTGATAAGTCTTTCCACTATTTGTAGGTCCTATATGAAGGGTAAGTTTTCTTCTCATTCCTCTTGCCATTGGAAAGAGGTTTTTAAAGTCTCTGATTGTTCTTGCAAGAAGCTCTTGACGCTGTTTTTTTATCAGCTGTTCATGAATATTATAAAGAAATATTCTCGTTGTTTTTCTAAATACTTTTGGAGTAATATGTAATGATTTTGAAAGAAGTTCTAAGAGAAATTCATAAACTTTTTGGTGTAATTCTTCATCGGTAAAATGTAATAACTCAGCATATTTTCCACACTCATCAACAAGTAACTTCAACTCTTCTAAAAAGTGTTTTTCTTGCTCCTCTTTTGCTGCGTTTAGCACCGTATCAAACTCTAAGGGTTCAGAATTCCAGATAGTTTCTAAAAGAGAGTTTAGCTCAATATGCAGCTCTAAAATATACTCTTTTTCTATATTTGAGTATGGGAGTATCATACTTTGATTGAGTCTAAGTAAGACTTCCTCTTCATGCATACTTAAATCAATTAAATCCAATTTCGTTTCAAGAAGACTTTTTAATAATGAAGCTTTTAAGAGAGGAAAAGCAACTTTTGTTTTAGGAGGAGAGGCACGTAAAGCAGACTCTATCTCTTTATTAGTCAAATAATCATGAGGAATTTTAAGCTCACTTATAAACTTTTCTATCTCTTTTTGTTTTAACTCCACTACTTTTTCTTTGTCAAGTGAAATTCTGTAAATAATCTCTTCAATAGTGTTGTTGTCTAGATATTCATAGCTATATGCTTTTGTGTTAAGTGTTAAAATTTTATGAAAATGTTGGTCAAATATTTTATATCTAAGAGAAGCGTTAAATTCAAAAGTATTATCTAGTTCAAAACTCCCATCAAGAGCTTTTTCAATCTTCTCTCTTTTCATTGTATATCTTATATGACGAAGTTTAGACTCCATTTTTTCAATAGTTATCTTTTTACTTCTAACATCATTAAAAGCTTCATATAACAGTACAGCCTCTTCTTGATTTACATCTAACTCTTCTAAAATAAAGTCTATCTTTTCAACCCTATCAAGATTTGGTTTCTTTGGAGTATTGGAAAGGTAGATTTCCCCATTTGCTTCGAAAAAGTTTAATATATCTTGACGAAATCCGCTATCAGCCTCACTCCAGAGCATTCGTACTGTTTTAAGAAGTTCTTTTTTAGAGTATTCAATATCATAAATTCCGAGTGTATGAAAAAGTTCACTCAATGTTTGAGAACTTACTCTTTCTATGCCCACATCAAAAGGATCATTATCGAAATATTTTTTTATTCTCTGATTTATTTTTATATTTTTTTTACTTTTTTTAGCCATACGAAATTGTAGCCTAAAGTCATTGATTTTAGAGACTTTATAATTTACTATTAAGCACCATAGGGGTAAGATTAGTTATAAAACAAATAAGGATTAACTATGGCAACTACAAAAGAAAACTTAGACACGGCATTTAGCGGCGAAAGTCAGGCATATCAAAAATATGCTGCTTTTGCTAAAAAAGCGGAAAAAGATGGTTTGGCAAATATTGCTAAACTCTTTCGTACAACTGCAGAGGCTGAACGTATTCATGCTGANGGTCACCTCAAAGCAATGGATAAAGTTGGTTCTACTCTTGAAAACCTTGAGGCTGCAATAGCCGGTGAAACTTATGAATTTGAAGATATGTATCCTCCGATGTATGAGCAGGCTGTAAAAGATAAGCACAAAGCAAAAAAAATGTTTGGCTATGCGCTTGAAGCAGAAAAAGTTCATGCAGAGCTTTATCAAAAAGCACTTGCTGCTGTAAAAGAAGGAAAAGATTTAGATGAAGTAAACATCTATCTATGTCCGACATGTGGTTATATTGAACTAGGTACACTTCCTGAAAAATGTCCGGTATGTGGAGTAAAAGGTTCCACATTTATTCAACTATAAAAAAGGATAGACAATGTTAGTATGTGATTGTAATGAAGTAGAATTTGACGCTATCAAAGAAGCTGTAAAAAAACATGGTGATAATTTAGAAGCTATCATGGATGAGACTGGTGCAGGAACTGTATGTGAATGCTGTTTAGAAGAGGATTGTGACAAAGTAGATTTACCTCTTCCTCTCGCAATTAAGAAGGCCTTAGCAGAGCTGTAAGCTTTAGAGTTAAAACTCTAAAGCAACTCTTTAGTGTTTATATGGTAAAACTCCGCTTATGAAAATAAGAGTCCGACTATGTTTACTATCTTTACTATTTATACTCACTACTACATTTGCATCGCATCATGCGACTAAGCATATCTTCTCTGACCATGACTCTAGTGAGTGTCAGATTTGTGTAGTTTCTCATAATTTTCTTTCAGATGACATCAGTGTTGCATTTAATGAATTAATTCTCTTTCTCTCTACTGAAACTACATTTACAGCAAACAATTCATACAAACATCAAACTCTCATTACAAAGTACTCAAACGCACCTCCTAAAATATCTTAGATTTAATCAAACAATAAACAACTTTACAAAAATAAATTTAATTAATTAGGATAATTATGCATAAAATATTACTATCTAGCGTTCTATTCGCTACAATCGCCTTTGGTGGAGCAGATGTGCTTCCGGTTGAAAACAGAACTTTTGAACAATCAAAATTCATTCCTGACATCTCTTTAATTTTAGATGCCTCGTACGTATACAGAGATGCAGACAGAGATGAAGTTGCTCACTTTGAAGTTCCAGGCGTTGCACATGGACTACTTGGTTCTCATTCGCACGATGGGAGCACTCATTCAACTTACAACGCGAACGAAGGCTTTAACCTCAACTATGCAGAACTTGTTTTATCAAGTAATGTAGACCCTTACTTTAGTATGGAAGGTGTTTTTCACCTCTCTGAAAACGGTTTTGAAATAGAAGAGGCTTATTTTACAACAACAGCACTAGAAAATGGACTGCGTTTTAAAGGTGGTAAATTTAACTCAAACTTTGGTTACCTTAACGAACAGCACCACCACACTTGGGATTTTGCTGACATGCCTTTAGTCTATGAAGCGTTTTTAGGAATGCACGGTATCAACGAAATAGGTGCCCAACTGCAATGGACTGCACCAACTCCTTTTTACCTTATGGCTGGGGTTGAAGTACTTCAAGGAAACAATGAGCAAATGTTTGGAAATGAAACTATTGGATATGATGACACTAATGAATCTGCTACAGTAGAAGGGAAACAACCACCTTCGCTTTATGTTGGTTATATAAAATCATCTGTTGATATTGGAGATACTACTATTTTAGGTGGTGTATCATACGCTTATGGAAGTTCAAGAATTGATCATACAAGTGATGAAATTCCTCATATTTTTAGTGCAACAAGTAAGGTTTATGGTGCAGACTTACTCATCAAGCACTTTATAGACTCTTATAGTTCCATAAAACTACAAAGCGAATATTTATACAGAGATATGGATGGAACAATTTATAAAGACTTCACTGCAACTGCTCCAACTCTTATTCCAACAATAAAAAAACAGGCTGGTCTTTACACTCAACTTGTATACGCTTATGATAGAAACTGGAAAATGGGTGTAAGATATGACAGTATTTTTCAAAATGATGTTGAAGCAAATGGTAGTGATACAAGCAAGCCAACAAACATGAACAAATACTCAGCAATGATTGAGTACAACACAAGTGAGTTTGCAAGATTTAGATTACAGTATAATCACAACAATGCTCTATACAATGAAGATNATGAGCAACAACACATTGACACTATTATACTTCAAGCAAATATCTCTATAGGTGCCCACGCAGCGCATAGTTTTTAAGGAAGTAACATGAAGAGATTTTTATTCTTACTTTTATTACCACTAACACTGTTAGCTCACATGAACATAGCTGTTAGTTATCCTTATATTGGAGCGATAACTAAGAGTATTGGTGCAGAGCATATAAATACAGTTGTTCTTGCAAAGGGAAATTGGGATCCACATTTTGTGGTTCCTCGTCCTTCTCTTATAAGTAAAGTAAGAAATGCGGACGCGCTTATCATGAATGGTGCACAACTTGAAATCGGCTGGTTACCTCCACTCATAAATAGAGCTGCAAACCCTAAAACGCAGACAAACGCAAGAAGCTTTTTAAATCTGTCTCAGCATATCAAACTTATTCACAAACCTAAAAATGTTGACAGAAGTGGTGGCGATGTCCACCCTGATGGAAATCCACACTTTCATCTTAATCCTAACAATATTTTGATTTTAGCCCAAACTATAAAAACATTTTTAATTTCACTAGATAGTGAACACGCAAGTATTTATGAGCAAAACTTTGCTGCGTTTAAGAGTGATTGGGAAAAGAGGCTAAAGGTTTGGAAAGAGAAAATGCGTTTGAACAAGGGTAAGAAAGTTATACAGTTTCATGATAACCTTGCTTATTTTAACAACTGCTATGGACTTCAGAGTATTGGAACGATTGAACCTCTTCCAGGGATTCCACCAAGTTCAAGACATACATTTGAACTTATAAAACTCATAAAAGAGCAGAAGCCTGGCTACATTTTGCATGACGTTTATCACTCAACAAAAACAGCTGAATATATAGCTGATAAAACAGGTATAAAAATTATTTTAATGCCCCATGATATAGGAGCACTTGAGACGATAGATGATTTATCATCTCTNTTTGATTATTTAACAAGTGCAATAAAATGACAGATATTTTACTTGTTCCTATTGCCTTAGTTTTTGTACTTGTAATGATACATGCATACTTTGGTATGGGAATACTGCAACGCGGTATTATCTTTACAGATCTTGCTATAGCACAATTTGCCGCACTTGGCTCTTCAATTAGTTTAGGCTATTTTCATGAAGAGTATTTTTATATTTTAACCCTTAGCTTTGCCTTGTTTAGTGCCTTTTTGATAGCATTTGCTTCACAAAGAAAAATAAAGCTAGAAGCCTTTATAGGAACACTCTATGTGCTTGGCGCAAGTGGAATTATGATGATTCTCTCTCACTCTGCAGAAGGAATGGAGCATTTCAAATCTCTGCTTGCCAGTGATATACTTTTTACACCTCTTGATGAAGTTATTAAAAGTTCAATCATATATGCGTTTATAGCGCTCATCCTATGGAAAGTCTACCCAAAACTATCGGGGTTTTTTAAAGAGCTTATCTTCTTTTCTTTGCTTGCCTTAACAGTAACATCTTCTGTCGCGTTAGCTGGTGTTTTAGTTGTGTTTGTTTTATTGATTACTCCAGCAATGGTTGCTACTTCATTAAAATTAAAACATGAACTACTTACTAGTTTTGCTTTTGGTTGGTTTTTCAGTATCCTCGCAATAATAATCTCATACTATTATGATTTACCAACCGGATATACAATAGTCTTTTTAGGCGCACTTCTTAGCGCACTAATTGTACTTTTCAACTCACAAAAAAGAGAAAAACAATAATGATAAAATATCTAATATTACTTACTTTAACTACTTATTTACTGGCTACAGAGACTATTCACTCTAGCGTATCAGCCTATGCTGAAAGTAAAAATTACACTGGTTCTGCGCAAAAAGAAGATGGTGCTGTATACGGTGTTGATGCTGATATTCACTATGGAAATGCAGAGTATAAACTCACATATGAAGAGGGTTCGGCAAATACCGTACAACCACCAATGCAAGAAGATCTAGAAAATCAAAAGCTTTTTTTTAGATACAGCTACAAATTTGATGAACGTTTTACAATAAACCTCAACCTCGCTAGTATCTTAAAGGATAACATTGCTCCTACAGATGGCGGTTCAATAGGTGGTGGTGGATTTACCTACACTTTTAATAAAAAATTGTCTTTTAACCTAACAGGCTTTTTTAGTGAATACACGGACTTTGATGTTATTCAGGCTGATTTGCGCGTTGATTACAAAACAAAGTTTGACAGAGTAAAAGTCAAATTTACCTCTATTACAAAACATATCATTATTGATCTTAATGATGAAAGCACTGCCTCACCAAACTATGCACAAAACGCAAACAGTTCCTATACTACAACAGCAATCAAAGCACATGCTCACTACAAGACATATCATCTTGGAGGAGCTGTTTACTTTGGAAAACGTGCCTTTGCTATTATGCAAGACGGATTTAAAGTACAACACCACGCAATGGAGTTTGATAGAACATACGCGGTAGGTGCTGGCAAAACTTTTGGTCCCTTAGTGATAAGAGCACAATATATCTACCAGAGAGCTACCGAGCTTCCTATGGAAAATAAAGATGTAGAAATTTCGACTCTTCGTCTCATAGCAAACTACAAGTTTTAAAAGATTGATAAACCTGTTTTATCTGTAAAGAGTTCCAAAGCTTTTGTGCCAACTAAAGAGTTGCCTTGGGCATTGAGCCCAGGTGACCACACAGAAATACCCATCTTCTTTGGAACTATGGCTACTATACCACCTCCAACTCCACTTTTTCCAGGTAAACCAACATTATAAGCAAAATCTCCCGAAGCATCATAGTGCCCACAAGTCAGCATAAGTGCGTTTATACGCTTTGCTTGTGCTGGAGTTATATAATTTTTATCTGTTATAGGATCATTTCCGTGATTTGCAAGATAAAGCATTGCACGAGAGAGCATTTTTGTGTTCATCTCTACTGAGCAGTGTCTAAAGTAAACATCTACAACTTTATTTACTGTGTTATCAAAATTATTAAAACTTTTCATCAAGTTCGCTAATGCAATATTTCTATATCCATGTTCCATCTCAGATTTTGCCACTTCACAATTAAAATCTATCGATGCATCATCTGCAATAGATTTTATAAAGTTTAACACCTCTTTATATGCTCTTGCATCATTTTTATAGTAAGTTACAAGAGCGTCTGTTACAATAATTGCACCTGCGTTTATAAAAGGATTTCTCGGCTTTCCATTTTCATATTCCAGTTGCACAAGAGAGTTGAACGGATTTCCTGAGGGTTCATGTCCTACACGTTTATACATATCTCGTCCATAAAATTTCAAAGCTAATGTAAAAGTAAAAACCTTGGATATACTCTGAATTGAAAAACGAGTATCAGACTTGCCAACACTGTACTGTGTTCCATCAAAAAGTGTTATGCTCATCGCAAACTGCTCTTTTTCTACACTCGCCAAGGCAGGTATGTAATCAGCCACTTTTCCATCTTTTAAAAACGCGGCTACCTCTTGTGAAATCTCTTCTAATATTGACTGATAATCCATTCAACGACCTTATTTGTGTACCTAACTATAGCATAAAGAGAGAAGCTATTGAGCTCTATTTTGTAAACAAGATTCTCAATCAAGTTTAAGGTAATACAAACTCTCTCATTTTCAACTTAATTTGGAATATTTTTACTAATTATTCAGAGTGCAACATAGACAATATATAGTATACTTTCAAATTAAAATAATGGATAAAATGATGACAAACAAAGAACTTGTAAAAAAATATTATGAGATGTGGAATTCTCACGATTTTGAGCATGTCGAAGATATTCTTGATAGCGATGTTAGATTTCGAGGATCATTAGACATTACAGCCAATGGTATAGAAGGTTTCAAAGAGTATGCAAATATGCTTTTCACAGCATTTCCTAACTTATACCATGCAGTAGAGATGAGTGTTTTTGAAAATAATACTGCAGCAGTATATGTTTCATATACAGGAAAACATGAGGGTAAGCTTTTTGGCTACGAAGCGACTGGAAAGAGAATAAGTTATTCAGGTGCTTCCTTTTTTCACTTTAAAAAGGAAAAAATATACTCCATAAATGTTTTAGGAGATTTAAATTCACTTCACAAACAAATTAGTAAAGATATGGATTCTTTTTAATTAAAGTTCAACATGACAGTATCTCTCAACGGGTTACTGTCTAAAAGCTAAATTCTCTGATTAATAAATAGACTCAACCCTAAAATTATATGCGAGGGAGAACCATGGAAATTATCCAAGAAGAAACCGTACAATTAGTAGACATAATTTTATTAGAAATCAAACAATACAAAAGTGAAAACACCACAGTTCACGCTTATGATATTGCTGAGCAATTACTCTCCTTACGAGATGTAGATAAAGATGAATATCTGCGTGTACTTAAAAAAATTCCCCATGATCTTTTTGCCGAAATTTTATCAGAAATGCCCGAATATGCGCAAGAAGAGATTACAGACCTCTTAAGCACAAAAAAAATTGCAGACATTGCATCGAAAATGGATACCGATGATGCTGCAGACTTTATTCAGACATTAAGTGAAGATAAACAGGAAGTCGCACAAACAATTCTTAATACATTTTCCGATGAAGACAAAGAAATTCTTGAACAGCTTATGTCCTATGAAGACAATCAAGCTGGTTCTTATATGCAAACAGAACTTTTTAGTGCAAAGATAGATGAAAATATTGGTCATGCGATTAAAAACCTGAAATTTTTAAAAGAGAGTGGTGAACTTGATAATATCTGGCATGTAAATATTGTAGATAGATCCAATAAATATATGGGTTCAGTAGGTCTTGAAGAGCTTATCATATTTGAACATAGTCTAAACTTCTCTGATATTCCTTATGAGAAATACAAGGATTATTATATCAACCATAAAGCCAACATCAAAGAAGTTGTTGAAATGTTCACCAACTATAATCTTACTGCTGTACCTGTCGTAAATGATGAAAATATTTTAGTAGGCCGCATCACTTCAGATGATATCTATGACATTATCAATGAAACGGCTACAGAACAAATCTATAACTTGGCTGGTCTTAATGACGAAGCCGAGCAAGAAGAGAATATGTTTGCAATTGGAAAAACACGAGCTATTTGGCTAGGCTTAAATCTCATCACTGCCATTGCAGCGTCATTGGTTATTGGATTATTTGATGCTACTATTCAATCACTCGTTGCTCTTGCGATACTTATGCCTATAGTCGCTTCAATGGGTGGAAACGCAGGAACTCAGACACTTACAGTAACCGTACGCCAAATGGCACTAGGTGATATTATTGGAGATGATGCTAGAAAAACTATATATAAGGAAGTTGTCATCTCTTTAGTAAATGGTTTATTATTTGCACTCGTGATAGGATTGATTGCATATTTGTGGTTTAGTATCCCTCTTCTTGGAGTTGTCATAGCAGCATCTATGATTATTAATCTCATAAGTGCTGGTTTTTTTGGCAGTGTTATTCCCTTAGTTTTACAAAAAGCTGGTATTGATCCTGCTATTGGAAGTACAGTACTTCTGACTACAGTAACAGATGTAGTTGGATTTTTTAGCTTTTTAGGTTTAGCTACACTTATCTTATTATAAAGGGAATTTTTGGAAACAGACATACAAAAAGCAGACAGAAAATTAAAATATTTTGTTGAAGATTACTGGGACATCTTTTTAGGAGTATTCTCCATCTTAATCGCTTTTTATTTTCATAAATCAGGACAAGGAGCAATGGCTACTTTGTTTGCAGCAATAGGGATAGGAAGCTTATCTTTAACGGTTTCAGAAGTTGCTGAGATACTCTCAGAGAGGTTACAAGAGCCTTATGGGAGTTTTGTTCTAACACTGAGTGCTGTTGTTGTGGAAATTATTTTACTCTATATTATTTTACTTCAAGCCTTTACTGATCCTACAGTTGTAGAAACCGTCAAGGGTGGTATTATTGCCGCAGTTATTGTAGACATGAATGTACTTTTAGGCTTAGCAGTCTTTTTAGGTGGTCTCAAGTTTACAGAACAAACACATAATAAAGAGACTTCAAGTGCTTACACAACCATACTTTTTGTCACCAGCATCGCTCTTTTGGTTCCAAGCTTGCTACATCAAGGGAAACATACTGTAGCCACTGTTGAAGAAGTCTCTATTCTGATTGCCGGCTTATTAATGATATTTTATATTTTTATATTGGTATTTCAAACAAAAACGCATACACACTTTTTCAAACAAACTGCAAGAAGCCGTATTTTCAGAATGAAACGCAAGATGTTAGAAGAAACACAAACGCAAGAAACGGACAATTATATATTTGAAAAATTTAATAATTTTGGACTTATTGCTTCTATTTTTATTTTAATTGCTATCATTGCCATAGGAGCAGAAGTATTTGCAAATGATGGTATCAAGCTAGCCAAAGAGTATGGCATTTCAGCAGGAATTTCTGGTCTCATAATAGCAATTGTAGCAGTATCACCAGAAATCGTTACAGCTATTAAGGCTGCAAAAAATGATGAAATACAAAGAGTTGTCAACATTGCTATGGGTGCATCCACTGTTTCTATTTTATTAACAGTACCAATTCTTATGGCACTTTCATACACAAGTGGAATCCGCTTGACACTTGATTTTACTCCACTTGAAATCGGAGCATTGATTTTGACAATTATTTTAGCTTGGAAAACAACAGATGAAGGGCAGACTAACTATTTTGAAGGAATATCACACCTTATGTTCTTCGCTGTATTTGCAATTATTGCAATTTATTATTAAAAAATACGAACAAGTCAGGTAAAAGCCCATGCCAACTGAAACAGAGTTTATTAAACTAGGCTCTCTTTTTAACGTTATACTAAAATTTCTTTTATATAATTTGCTAAAATATAAGAGGTTTTAGCATTGCACTACCCAAATGAATGGACTCAAAAAGAGTTTTTAGAAAATAAAATAAAATTAGAAAAAGATGGTGTAAAAGTTGTTTTAGTGGACACTATTTTATCGCCTATCGAAAAAGCTCAAACCGTAGTCTACAACCCGTTCGAGCTCAAAAACTACCCAAATGGAAGTGTTTTTGTCTTTTACTGTGATAGTGGAAAAGCAACATTGGACAGACTCAAAGAGTATAAAGAAAAATTTCCTAATCAGATTTGTATTTCTCTTAAAGGCGGAAGAGGTTACTGGAGAAAGAACATGATGATATTGGATGAACATGCAAAATAAACATAAAAAACTTTTAACTGAATTTTTACTCTGCATAAATGAAAAACGCTATTATGATGCGCACGAAGCATTAGAAGAAGTTTGGTATCCGCGTCGTCATGAAAATGACAATGAGATGAACCTTTTAAAAGGATTCATAAACGCATCTGTTTGTTTTGAACTCATTAAACGCGGTCGTGAAAATCCTAGTAAAACAGCATGGAAAAATTATCTTAAATATAGGCCTCTCTTATATAAAGTAGAATCACCCTTTTTAAATGAGTATCATTCTCTCGCTAGGATTGTGGAAAAACTTAAAAATACAAAAACAGTCTGAAACTCAATTTATTTATAATTGTTTTTAGGGTAGAATTTTTAAAATTATTCAAAGGATGTTTATCATGGACCCGATAAATGAAGTCAACAAAACTTTAGATGCTACAAACGCCACTGTATCAAAGTATACAGATATGGCAATAACTTACGCAAGTGAGTATGGCTTAAAAATAGTAGCAGCAATACTGATTTTTGTAATCGGTAAATGGGTTGCTAAAAAAGTCACTAAGGTTACTAAAAATGTAATGACAAAAGCTAAGGTAGATAAGACTTTAGTTGAGTTTAGTGAAAGTGTTGTTTATTTCTTACTACTGTTAATGGTAATCATGGCATCTTTAAATGCACTTGGTATCAACACAACCTCTTTTATTGCTGTTTTAGGTGCCGCTTCACTAGCGATTGGTCTTGCTCTTCAAGGAACGCTCTCAAATATAGGGGCAGCCGTTATAATCATAATTTTCCGTCCGTTTAAGGTAGGTGATGTTATTGAAGCAGCAGGTGCTCTTGGGACTGTAAGTGACATGAACCTTTTCTCTACAATTATCTCTCCCGTAGACAACAGAACTATCATCGTTCCAAACTCAGCTATTATAGGTGGGAACATTACAAATTTTTCAACAAAAAATGAACGTCGTGTAGACCATGTTTTTGGTATAGGTTATGATGATGATTTGAAACTTGCAAAAGAGACATTGATGGATATTATGAAAGCAGATGAAAGAATTTTACCTGAACCTGCTCCGTTTGTAGCAGTAAGTGAGCTAGCAGATAGCAGTGTAAACTTCGTGGTTCGTGCATGGGTTAAAACTGAAGACTTCTGGGGTGTACACTTCGACATGATAGAGAATGTTAAACTTACATTTGATGAGAAAGGAATTTCAATTCCATACCCACAAATGGACGTTCATACTGATAAAGTAGAAGATTAATAAAAGGAAAAAAATGAAAAAAATTATACTATGTAGTGTAGTTGCTAGCGCTTTAGTCCTAGCAGCAGAACCTGACTTAAACAAAGATGACGCACTCGTTACACATACAGAACTAGGTTATATAAGAACAGATGGAAACACCGAGACGCAAACTTTCAATCTTGACGCAAAGGCGAAAAAAGGCTGGGGTAAACATATAGGAAACCTTCTTATAGATGGTCAATATGCAGACGATAATGGCATAGAAACTAAAAACAAATATCTTATTGAAGTAAATTATGATTACGAGTTTACTGATAGATTTGCATTTACTTATTTAGCAGGTTATAAATCTGATAAATTTTCTAACTTTAATTATCAAGCATATACGGGACCTGGTGCTAAGTACAAAGCTATTGTTTCAGATGTACATAACTTAACTGTTGAGGGAAATATTCTTTATTCTGTAGATGAATTAGATAATGGCGAAGATGACAAATATGGTTCTTATAGAGCAAAAGCTGCCTATACATGGCAAATGTTTAAGAACGTAAAATTCGACCAAGATTTGAGCTATAGAGGTTCTTTTAAAGATGCAAGTAATTATTTCATTTTTTCAAAAAGTGCACTTGTCAGCAAACTATCAGATATGTTCTCCGCTGGTTTAAGCTATAAAGTTGATTATGTAAATGAGGCTGGACTTAAAGACAATACTGATACAACCTTAACTGCCAACTTAATTATAGACTACTAATATTATCGGGATTTTCCCGATAATCATATACTTTTAAACTCCTAATTTGATACAATTGCATCCATGAAAATACTTATAATATCCCTGCTCATTGTAACACAACAACTTTTTGCTCTTGTCTCAATTGTACCTGTAGAAATTGGTGAAAACCCTGGCTTTCATGGACAAGTTGCCGTATCTTTGGAAACAAAGCGTGGCAACACACACAAAGATAATTATGCACTAGGTGTTCGCCTTAATTATGACAACAATGAAAGTTACCATACGTGGATGGAACTCTCTGGAGAATATGGAGAATCTAACCAGGTTAAAGACACAAACAAACTTTATATGCACCTTCGCCATATTCATGCCCTTAATAATAAAAATATTTGTGCAGAAGCTTTTGCTCAAGCACAAGATGATGAGTTTAAACTCATCAAACGCAGACTTGTTGGCGGTGGTGGCGTTCGTTTTAAAATCTTTGAACTTTTTAATGATGGAAAAGGCTATCTCGGTGTAGGTGCTTTATATGAAGACATCCAATACACGTCAACCGATCCTAAAGATGAGGATTTTAGAGCAAATAGCTATTTTGCATACACCATTAAACTAGGTGATGATTCAGATCTTTCCTACACACTCTTTTACCAACCAAAAATAAGTGATTTCTCTGATTATGTAAGCTCTCAGAAATTAGCACTCAAACTTCATGTTTATAAGCTTTTGTATTTAAACTTTCAAGTTGCATATGATGTAGACAACAATCCTCCAGTGGGTGTTAAAAAGTATGATTTTACTCAAACAACCTCTTTTACTTTTGGCTTCTGACTCCAGAAATAGATTGATACAAAGGCCATAAATGCTAAAAATGCTGAGCTTAAGAAAAGGTATTTAGGATAAAGTTCATAAATATATCCAGCCAAAAGGGCCCCACTAAAACCGCCTAAACCATAAGTGATTCCGGAAAAAAACTGTTGCGCTAAAGATTTATGTTTGTAGAGATAAAAAAGATAACTTATTGCTGCTGAATGAAACAGAGCAAAACTAAGAGCATGTAGGCTTTGAGAGAAAAACAGTATCGTTAAGTTTTGAGGAAACATAAAGACTAAAAACCAACGAAAAGCAGATGCGAAAGTGGTTATTTGTAAAATTAAAAGTAAATTACCTCTTAGAAGTCGTCCTTGAAAGTAGAGCATCACTATCTCCACTAAAACCCCAAAACTCCACAGGTATATAGTCATATCCAAACTTATTCCATAATCTGTCTCATAAATAGTAAAGAAGTTATAAAAGGAACCAAAACTCACCTGCATAAGTGTCAATCCAAGCCACAACTTCCAATCCGCTAACAGATTAATATCCTGAATTATTTCCTCTTCTTTGGTCTCTTTTTTATGTGCATTTTTTACAATTATATATCCAAAGAGAGCCGTTAAAAATGTTAGAGAGAGTAAAAAATCAAGTGCTACACTTGCCTCGTCTAACAACTTAACAAGAACAAGTGCGACGAGCACAAAACCGACAGAACCAAAAAGTCTGATTTTTCCATATCTCTCTTTGCCAATATAATCCAAAGATATGAGCTCAATATATGGAAGAATTAAACTCATTCCAATTCCAAGACCTATGTTTGAGAAAAGTAATTTGTAAAAACTCTCTAAAGAAAGATAAAAAGATATAGCACTCAGAGTCATAACAATAAGTGCTATATTAAAGCTCATTGAGTTTAGCTTCAAACCTCTTGTAAAAGCAAAAGGCAATAGGAAACGCACCATTGGTCCAGCAGCAAAGATTATGCCTATTTCACTCGCAGAGTATCCACTCATAGCTAAGACTTTTGGCATAAAAATTACATACACACCAACAATGGCAAAATAAAAAAAATAAAAAACTGATAATAATAATGACATAAGCGCATTGTATCTAATCTATATCACTTTTTAAAAAAAAATTATGCTAGAATACACGCTCTACGTGTCATTATATTTATATTAATAATAGTGGGGAGGAATTTTTTATGATAAAAGAGATGCAAGAGAACGATTTTATCGTCTCTAAAACAGACTTAAAAGGTCGGCTTACATATGTAAATAAAATCTTTATAGAGATGGGTGAGTACAGCGAAGATGAACTTCTCTCTAAGGCGCATTCTATTGTTCGTCATCCAGATATGCCAAAATTAATTTTTAAGCTTCTGTGGGATTTCGTACAAAAGGGTGATGAAATTTTTGCCTTTATTGTTAACAAAACAAAAAACGACAATGACTACTGGGTTTTTGCAAATGTAACACCCTCTTTGGATGAAAAAGCCAAAACAGTCGGTTATTACTCTGTTAGACGTAAACCAAATGCAGAAGCATTACAATTTATAAAACCTCTTTATATGAAAATGCTAGAAGCCGAAAAAAATGGTGGTGTTGAAGCATCAAACAAAATTCTAACAGATCTTTTAAATGAAAAAGGAATAGATTACAATGAATTTATCATCTCTCTTCAAAAATAAACAAACATTTACTCTACTCATAGGCCTGATTGCTGTAATTATTTACGGTCTGTTTAGTGCTGAGTATATTTTAAGTGCTATAGTACTCGTTATCTTAATACTCTCTGTATTTTTACCAAGCGACACTACATCAGCTACACAAAAGCACATTCAAGACTCTATACAAAGAGTTCTTAAAAATGCCTCGCTTGGTAAGCTTGAAGATCGTATAACTAATATACCAAATGATGATTCAGATCTTTCAATCCATGCTTGGCATATAAACGATCTCCTCGATCAACTAGAAGCGTTCATGAGGGATGCGTCTACAAGCATACGAAATGCTTCTGCTGGAAAGACATATAGAAAAGCCTATTCGATAGGTCTCAAAGGTGTTTTTGCCTCAACTGCAGCAGGACTCAATGATGCAATAATATCTATAGCAGCAGGAAACGATACAAAAATAAGAGGTGAAATGTCTAATGAATTTACTCAATTAGGAGGTGGTACTGCTCAAGGGTTAACTATTATTCAAGGAGATATTTCTAAAGTGCAAGATGATGCACGCAAAATCGTAACTTCATCCAATGAGACAGCAGAAGAATCATCAAAAAGTCTATCGAGTGTCATAGAGATAGGAGAAAGACTCAATAGCCTCTTAGATCTTATAGCCTCCAGTCACGAAGGAATCATAAACTTAGAACAGCGCTCACGTGAAATTTCTGAAGTTGTTGGTCTTATTAAAGATATTGCAGATCAGACAAATTTACTTGCTTTAAACGCAGCCATAGAAGCGGCAAGAGCGGGTGAGCATGGTCGTGGGTTTGCAGTTGTTGCGGATGAAGTAAGAAAATTAGCTGAACGAACTGGCAAAGCAACAAATGAGATAGAAATTAACATATCAACACTGCAACAAGAGGCAAATGATATACGAAGCAATTCGGATACAATATCTGATATAGCCAATAATTCAAACGAAGTTATCCATACATTTGAAGGTACATTTACTCAACTCACTACTTTGGCTGCCAACTCTTCACGCACTGCACAAAAAATTCAAAATCGTCTCTTTACTACACTAGTAAAAGTGGATCATGTTTTATTTAAATCGAATGCTTATACAACTATTTTAGCCGAAGATGACAAAAAAGCCTTTGCAGATCATAAAAACTGTCGTATGGGTAAATGGTACTTAGGTATAGGAGAAGAGGTGTTTGGTCATACAAAAGCATTTAAAGAGATGGATGCACCACATGCCATTGTACACGATTCAGTCTTTAAAAATCTAGAGTATGTAAAAAATCACTCTACTCTAAAACTTGATCATCCAAAGCAAATTATCACGAACTTTGGAACCATGGAAAAAGCATCTCAAGAGCTCTTTATAAAACTTGATACGATGATAGAAGAACTTGAGGGAAAAATAGAGGATTAAATCGGTATTTACTAGGCATTAACTTATAATTATTATAATTTCAACATCTCAATTATGTTTCCCCTTTCATAAGTGAGTGTATACTCCTAACAATTTTTTAACTATCCAAGCTTTCCCCCTTTTAGCTTGGATAGTTACCTTATCAAATTTAATATGCTAAACTTCTCTTATGAAAATCATTTTAACAACTTTAAACTCTCGCTTTACCCATAGTTCAATCGGTCTTAGATATCTCTATGCAAATATGCAAGAGTTACAAAAAAACACTGAAATATTAGAATTTAGTATTAATGATGCCCTACAGAGTGTCGCCGAGAAAATCCTTATTCATCAACCAACTATTTTAGGGGTCGGCGTCTATATTTGGAACGCATTAGAGGTAAGTGAACTTATTCACATAGTAAAAAAAGTCTCTCCTCAGACAACTATCATTTTAGGCGGACCAGAAGTTAGTTACACACCTTTTCGTGTAAACCTTGATGATGCTGATTTTATCATTCAAGGTGAGGGAGATAGAGCTTTTTATGAACTTTGTAAGAAGATTATAAACGCAACTCCGCCAACAGAAAAAATAATCCCAATCACTCTTGCAAATTTAAATGAGATAGAGCTCCCCTACCAATACTATACAGATGAAGACATAGTAAATAGATACCTATATGTGGAGATATCTCGTGGTTGTCCTTTTGAATGTGAATTTTGCCTCTCATCTATGGACGAAAAAGTAAGAGCCTTTGATTTAGAGAAAATTTTAGATGAATTTGAAATACTTTGGCAAAGAGGTGCAAGAAACTTCAAGTTTGTAGATAGAACCTTTAATCTAAACATGAAAGCAGCAAACAAAATTTTAGACTTCTTTTTAGCAAAAACGCCCCCATACTTTGCCCATTTCGAAGTAATTCCTGACCATTTTCCAGCCTCATTACGAGAAAAAATAGCTCAGTTTCCTCCCGGTGCTTTACAACTTGAAATAGGAATACAAACACTCAACCCTAAAGTAGCAAACAACATATCTCGTCGAATGAATTTAGAAAAAATGAGAAGCAATATAGACTTTTTAGAAAATGATTCTCACGCCCACATTCATTTAGATCTTATTGTAGGTCTTCCTGGTGAAAGTTTAGAGAGTTTTGGTAAAAATCTTGATACACTTGTAGGTCTCAGCTCTTGTGAAATTCAGATAGGAATACTCAAAAAACTCTCAGGCACGCACATAAAACGCCATGATCAAGAGTTTGCTATGGTTTATAGTGATAGACCACCATATGACATACTAAAGAATTCAAATCTAAGCTTTATTGATATTCAAATGATGAAACGTTTTGCAAGGTTTTGGGATTTAACATACAATAGTGGAAACTTCAAACGCAGTATAGTTTTATTATGGGGGGATGAGAGTGTTTATGAAAACTTTTATGCCTTTAGTTTATGGATTTATAAGCAGACTGATTCGACATGGAAAATTTCTCTGCAACGCTTAGGTGAGCTACTCTTTACCTACCTTACTCAAGTAAAAAAATTAGATATGCCATATGTTGCTACAGAGATGTTAAAAGATATGATGAAACTCAAAGGAAGAGCAATTCCAATATATCTCAAACCATATGCAAAAGAGTTTACTGCAAATGCTAAAGAGGGGACTTCTGGTTTTAATAAAAGACAGAATTAATTTGCTATAATCCTTGCTAATGAAAACCTTAAAACTTCTAATTATTTTATCGGTTCTTTTTGTTAGTATTGCATATGCTCATGAGCCTTATGTAGAAGCAGAAATAACCAAGAAAATAACCAAGAAGTATAAGATGTTTGCTACAAAAAGGTTTCTCAGTCTTCAAAAAACACTTGATAGTGTAAGGAATGGAAGTGATTTAGAAAAACTCGAAGCCGTAAATGTATTTTATAATGCTGTTGGATACATGTCCGACACTAAACTGTATGGTAAAAAAGATTACTGGGCAACTCCTTGGCAATTTTTAGGGAAAGACCGAGGTGATTGTGAAGACTATGTTATTAGTAAATATTTTGCACTACTTTATCTCGGTGTTGATCCCAAAAAACTTTTTTTTACTTATGTAAAATCTAATAGGTTTAAAGCGGCACATATGGTTTTAACCTACTTTAAAACTCCACGTTCAGAACCTCTCATTTTAGACAATAATAACCACAAAATATTTCCTGCATCAAAAAGAAAAGACTTAACACCTATTTATAACTTCAATGGGGAATCTCTTTATAGAGCGAACAGAAGAGGAACAGGGGAAAAAGTCACCAACCAAAAAACACACAAAAAATGGGATGAACTCAAACTCAACATGAACAAGAAAATAATATAATCTATCTTTCTTAATCCGTACTCATATAAATACATAGTATAATATTCCTATATATTAGGAGCGCTACTGATGATGATAGGTGATAAAAAAATAATTGGAAAAAAAGAGTTAATTACTATTATTGATTTGGATTTGTATGATCTTGATGCGAAGGTGGATACTGGAGCTGATTCAAATGCTCTACATTGTGATGACATAGTTGTTGATGATGATGGATTTGTTCACTTTACACTACTTGATGAAGTACATGCTTCTTATCACGGTAGAAGAATCACAATGCCCCTGCATAAAGTGAAAAAGGTTAGAAGTTCCAATGGAGAACTTCAAAATCGTCCCTCCATTCAAGCTACAGTTGATTTTTTTGGTAAAAAATACAAAACAGTTATATCTTTAACAAGTCGTGCTGATATGAAGTACCCGATGTTAATAGGTAGAAAATTTTTAAGTGGTAAATTTTTAGTTGATGTATCGCAAGCATATATTGCAAAAGAGGAAATAGAATGAGAGTTTATATATTGTCAAGAAACAAAGAGTTATATTCAACAAGAAGATTAGTAGAAGCTGCTCAAAAGAAAGGTTGGGAAGTAAGAGTTATTGACTATCTAAAATGTAGTATAGAGATTATGAAAGGTAAATTACATATAAACTATTTAGGACAACAGTTACCGACGCCTGATGCAATCATCCCAAGAATTGGAGCTAGTAGGACTTTCTATGGTACTGCAATGGTGAGACACTTTGAGATGATGGATGTATTTAGCGTATCTGGTAATTTGGCGATTGCTAGAAGTAGAGATAAGCTCAGAAGTCTTCAAGTTCTTTCAAAACATAATGTTGACATGCCAAAAACAGTATTTGCTTCAAATAAATCAAGTGCTAAGGACATTATTGCATTAAGTGGAGGAGCGCCTCTTGTACTTAAAATTTTAGAAGGTACTCAAGGTGTCGGTGTTGTTTTAGTAGATACTGAAAAAGCCGCAAAATCAGTCTTAGATGCTTTTTATGGTATGGATGTTAACCTGCTCGTTCAAGAGTTCATCGAAGAAGCAGGTGGAGCAGATATACGTGCCTTGGTTATTGGGGGAGAGGTTGTTGGCGCGATGAAACGCCAAGGTGCAGAAGGTGATTTTAGATCCAACCTGCATCAAGGCGGAAGTGCTATATCTTACAAGCTTAACAGAAAAGAAAAAGCGATGGCGCTNGCTGCTGCAAAAGCGATGGGACTTGGCGTTTGCGGTGTTGACATGATTCCATCATCACGNGGACCACTTGTAATGGAAGTGAATTCATCTCCGGGGCTAGAGGGAATTGAAAAATCTACAAAAATTGACATAGCTGGTAAAATTATGGACTATATTGAACAAAATGTTACACCGACTTCTTCTGACACAACAAAGAAAAAAAGAATCAAGAGAGATAATATTGGAGCATAAAGTGCCAACTGAAAACTTTATTTTTGCTGGAGTTGAAGTTTTAAAAGGAACCAATACTACTATAAATATTGATTTGCCTAAACTATACAACACTCCAACACAACTTCCAGTTAGAGTTATTCGTGGAAAAAAATCCGGTCCTACTGTTTTTATCAGTGCTGCAATACACGGTGATGAACTTAATGGCATAGAGATTATAAGAAGATTTAGAAAATTAAACATACTAAAAAAACTCAAAGGAACAGTCATATTGGTTCCAGTAGTCAATGTATACGGTTTAATGAATCTTTCTCGGTACTTACCCGATAGAAGGGACTTAAACAGAAGTTTTCCAGGAAGTTCCAAAGGTTCATTGGCTGGAAGAGTAGCAAAAATATTTTTTGATGAAATTGTATCTAGATGTGATTTAGGTATAGATTTACACACTGCTTCTCTTCACAAATCAAATCTTCCTCAGGTAAGAACAAATATAGACAATGAATACACTTTTAGGTTAGCTAAGGCATTTGAAGCACCAGTTGTACTTCATTCAGAACTTAGAGATGGCTCACTCCGTGCTGTTGCTCAAGAAAAAGGTGTTCCAATTCTGCTTTATGAAGCTGGAGAGGCCTTGCGTTTTGATGAGCAGAGCATCCGTATCGGAGTAAAAGGTCTTGTGAATGTACTTCGTGCAAATGATATGCTTCCACAAGTTCTCAATAAAAAAACCCTTAAAACGCCTATTATTACAAAAACAAGTAAGTGGATTCGAGCAACAGAAAGTGGTATGCTAAGAACTATCAAAGCTCTTGGTGACACAGTTACTGAGAACGAAATCATTGCTTATATAGATGAGCCTTTAGGGGACAAAAACTTTGAAATACTCTCTCCTTTTGATGGCATTATTATTGGAAAATCACAAATTCCTCTGATTCAAGAAGGTGATGCCATCTTTCATATAGCAAATTTCAAAAATCTTGGTGTTGCTGATAAAAAAATAGAATATTTTGGTGAAGATGCAATTGAACAAAGTGAATTCTATGAACTTAACAATGAAGAGATAATTGAGTAAGCCATGAAACTTATATTAGGACTTATTTTTATCTCATCTTTACTCATCTCGGCTTCTACAGATAAAACAGTTTCAACTTCCAAGAATTTTAAAAATAAAAAATTCATTTTAGCCGGTACTGAAGTTTTAAAAGGTACTAATGTAACAATAAATATAGAGTTACCAAAATTATACAATACGCCGACGCAACTTCCGGTAAGAGTTATTCGTGGTAAAGTAGATGGCCCAACTGTTTTTATCAGTGCTGCAATTCATGGAGATGAACTAAACGGTATTGAAATCATAAGAAGAGTTAGAAAATTAGACGTTCTTAATGATCTCAAGGGAACCATTATTTTAATACCTATAGTCAATATTTACGGTATTATGAATTTATCAAGATACCTACCAGATAGAAGAGACTTAAACAGACATTTTCCTGGAACACCAAAAGGTTCTTTAACATCAAGAGTAGCAGATAAATTTATGAATGAAATTGTACTTAAATGTGATTTAGGTATAGACCTACATACTGCATCAATTCATAAATCAAATTTTCCCCAAATAAGAACAAATATAGATAATAAATATACTTTTAAACTTGCAAAGGCTTTTGAAGCGCCGGTAGTACTTCATTCAGAAGTGCGCGATGGTTCACTTCGTTCAGTCGCTCAAGAGCAAGGCGTGCCTATTTTACTTTATGAAGCTGGAGAAGCGCTGCGTTTTGATGAACAGAGCATACGTATCGGAGTAAAAGGGATAATAAATGTTTTAAGAGCAAACGGGATGCTACCAAAAATTCCTCACCAAAAACCTGTAAAAACTCCTATTGTTGTAAGAGAAAGTCAATGGTTACGCGCGAAGGAAAGTGGCATAATCAGAACCATAAAAGCACTTGGTGATACCGTTCGTAAAAATGAAGTCATAGCGTATATTAATGAGCCATTAGCTGAAGATAAAAGCTTTGCCGTCTTGGCTCCTTATGATGGTATTATCATAGGTAAATCTGAAATACCTCTTATTCAAGAGGGTGATGCTATATTTCACATAGCAAATTTTAAAAAGCTTGCTATTGCAAACCATAAAATACTCTATTTTTGTGAAGATGCTATAGAAGATTGTGAATTTATAGATTTTAATAATGAGGAGATTATAGAATAATGATAAAAATAATTTTAATATTTACACTGTTCATGCCATTACTTTTTTCTAAACAACTTGATACAAACGCAACTCAGGATGCCAGTACCCCTAAAAATATTTGGGACCATAAAAATATATGGATTAAAACCTATGTAAATAATAAAAATTACTACACGACCATTAATAATATTGTCAAAATAGAACAAAAAATAAAAAACAATAAAAGAAATCTACCAGCTTTAGATGCCCTAAACAGAAGACTAGAGATTCAAAAATCAAAACTAGCACTCTATGAGCAAAACAAAAGTTTTAATAGATTACTCGCTGCTTACAGATTTGATATGCCTGAAATTACATTCTATGATTATTTTTCTAAAAATTCAAAAGAAAAATTAAATAGACAGATAGATAGGTTGATTTCCATGAAGAATGAGTTTAATATGGCTTATTCGCTTTTAAATAATTATTATAAAAAAAATAAAAAAGGCTCTGTTTCTGCAGATGATTTGAAGTATTTTGAAGAATTTTTGGAAAATGTTAATAAGACGTATCTAAACATGATGGAAACAAAAGATGAATTAGATAAAAAATATGAAGATTATTATCAAGAAAAACTACAAAAACATATGACAACCCTCGCAATGATAATAGTAGCTTACATTGTTTATAGGCTCTTTCTTTTTCTCTATATATTACTAGAAAAGAGCTTGAAAAGAGAACATAACACAATATACAAAAAAATTCTCTCTATTGTATTTTATATGATCATTCTTTTATCTTTAGTGATTCGCTATATGGAAGATTTCATATATATAATTACTTTTCTGAGTGTCGTAGCAGCAGCACTTACTATAGCCTTAAGAGAGGTGATTTTAAATATCGTTGCATCAATTTATATATTTTTTAGCAATATGATACGAGTTGGTGATAGAGTCATGGTTCAGTTTGAGACCAAACATACTATAGGCGATATCTTGGATATTTCTATGATGAAAATCAAACTCAATGAAATTGAAGATTATAGTAATTTAAAAGAAATTAAAAATGTAGGCAGAACTATTTATATACCCAACAGTTATGTATTTACAAAAGTATTTTACAACTATTCTCGTAAAAAAAATGGTTTAATAAATGATTTAATTGAATTCGAATTTACTACAGATAATGATTTTGAAAATATAGAAAAAGTTACTCATGAGATCTTACTTGAGATGAATATAGAACATACAATCACTTTTACTTTAAATAACTTGAAAACTGGTGTCATAGGACTTATATCTTATCAAATCAACTATAAAAAAGCTTCAAAAACTCGCGGTGATGTCTCTATCAAACTACTACAAGCATATAGTCTAGATACAAATATAAAGTTAAAAGGTTTTAAAGCTCCTGCAAAACCTGCTAGTGAAGAGAGTTAGTACAATGAAAACACCCGAACAGTTAATAGACAATCTTCACCTTGAAGATTTGCAAAATGCAATGCACCCTTCTTTCTTTGATGAAAATGAGCTTTATGACATGCTTATCATTCGGATTCCAGTCATTACGGATGAGTTAAATATAAAATCATTTGGTTTTATAATTACTCAAGAAAAAAGTTATCTTTACAATATAGAAACAAAAACATTTGAAGAGTTTTCTGATCGTTTTATGGAGCTATATTCCATGATAGATAATAATATAGATAGATTATTAAAGTCATTTATTAAATACCAAGAAACAATCTCAGACATGGAAGAAGCCTTATATGCAAATAATCTAAATAGTGATTTTTTAAATACCTGGTTGTCAATAAAATTAGAAATATTACGTATAGAAAGAGTTTTATTAAGAGCAACAACTACAATGGATGATTTTATTGGGTACTATAAAAATAGTGATGAGTTTCCTGTAAATCATTATATAGATATACATGAGCATATTGAGAGAACTATGCGTTCTGCTACACTGCAGTTATCAAAACTAGATTATTTATACAGTTTTTACAATGCTAAATCTAACGATAAGATGAATAAAATGATTTATATTTTAACGATTATATCAGCCATTTTTCTTCCTTTAAATTTAGTAGTAGGATTTTTCGGTATGAACACAAGTAGTTTGCCATTTTCCGGAGGAGTAAACGGAACTTTTTTTGCTGTATTACTCATGATGATATTAGGTATTGTCACCTTAAGTGTTGTGCAATTTTGGCGAAAAAAGGTAGAAAAATAAATCTTACTCAATTGCTACCTTAGATTTTAGGGTCTAGTTTAAAATATATTAATAATCTTTTTCGTTCTAGTTTCTATTTTTTCTCATAAACGCTATAATAATATCAAATTATCATATGTAAATAATTAAAAAGGTGAATGAAATGAAGCACTGTTTGAAAAAATCAACTTTAAGTTTAGAGCCTCTAGCATTTACATTTGCAAAAAGATATAAGCAATGACACTTTTTAAACAGATAGCTTTAATGCTATCCATACTACTCGTAATCATTTTGGCAACAGTATTAAACCTCAACTTTAAAGCCGCTAACGCTTCCGCACAAGACAGACTCTATGAGGATGCAAAAAATACAGCAAGCTCACTGAGTCTCTCTCTAGGCTCTGCGAACGGTGATATTTCCATGATGTCAACTATGATTAACGCTAATTTTGATAGCGGAACATACAATTATATATCTCTTGTTGATGTTGACAATGAACTTCTTTATGAGCGAAAAGCAGAAAGCGAACAACTTGATTTACCAGAATGGTTTTTAAGCATAACAGATATTCAAGCTCCTGTTGCTTCCGCTAATGTATCAGCAGGATGGAGCCAGGTTGGAATTTTAAACGTTCAAGGTGATGTAAGTTATGCATATAACGCTTTGTATTCCATTCTTAAAGGTCTTCTTATCTCCTTTAGTATTATTACTATTGTTGGTTTACTTGTTCTCAATCTACTTCTTATCATAATACTAAAACCTTTAAAAGAGATACAAAAACAAGCTGAAGCTGTTATACGAAACGAGTTTATCTTTCAAGAAAAGATTCCATACACAACAGAATTTAAAAATGTTGTTTTAGGCATGAATAATATGGTTTTAAAAGTAAAAACTATGTTCGATAAAGGAAATAGAGAACTCCAACGTCAAAAAGCACTTGCATATATAGATCCTGTTACAAAGCTCAAAAACAGAAAGTATCTTATTGACAAACTACCGGAGTATTTAAAAATAGATGCTGTCTCAAAAGGTGGGATTAACATGATGATTTCTCTCAGCGGTGCCATTGAGGCAAATGAGGCTCTAGGACGTAAAAAAACAGATGAGCTGTTTAACGATATAGCTAAAATTTTTACAACTGAAACTGAAGATTATGATGTGATAATTGCAAGAATGAATGGTACAGAATTTTCTATATTTATTCCCAATTGTCAAAGTATGCATGGACTTGTAATTGCTGAAACTATACTGGCAACTTCTCAGTTTATCATCAAAAAGTATGAATTAGATAATAATGAAACATTTCTATCGATTGGTCTGTATGAATACAACCACAAACAGAGCATTGCTGAACTTCTTTCACACTCGGACAATGCCTTAGCGCAAGCAAAATTTAAAGACTGGAATATACACCTTGCCAAGGCTGAAGACACTGTAGAAGTTATGGGGAAAAATGCTTGGCGAGAAATACTTTTAAATGCTATAGAGCACAATAGTTTCAACTTTATATCTTGGCCTGTACTCGATTCAAAAAGTAAAAAACTCATTCATAATGTTTTGAGTTTAACTATACAGGTCGACAAAGAAACCACATATTCATATGGACAATTTATGGCTTTAGCGAACCAGATTGGCTT
>JGI997J19993_1000081_pt1 | contig 37804 bp, 34 predicted proteins | sample Etolagbewater25m_FD_19993 | JGI IMG/M metagenome (IMG submission 19993)
TTGGCTACAATTAAAGTATAATTTTTAACTTACAATAGGAAGAGCTATGGTAAAGATAGCTCCACTATATTTTTGATTTTGATATTGAAACACAGTATTTTGTACATCAAGCGTTCCCTCCATATGCTTTTCCACCATCTCTTTAGACATATATAGTCCTATACCTGTTCCTTGAGATTTATGTTTTGTTGTAAAATAGGGTTCAAATACTCTACTGATAATCTTTTCAGGTATTCCTCCTGCTGTATCTGTTATTGTTATATAAATCATTTTTTCTTTTTGATTTTGAAAACTTTTTATAAAAATCAGTTTTTCATTATCAATGGTTTCATTTTCAAAGGCATCTCTTGAGTTATTTAAAATATTCATAATTACTTGAACTAATTCATTTTCTAATCCTATAAAAGATATATCTTGAAACTCTTTAATAACTTTGATATCTCTATTTTTAAATTTTGATTGTAAAAAATAAAGAGTTTTGTCAATAACTTTTGTGACATCAAATAACTCTACTTTTTTATTTGGTTTAAAATAATCTCTAAAGTCATTTATTGTTTGGGATAAGTGTTCGGCTGTTTGTGTAATTGTATCTAAAGTTTTAAACATACTTTCATCATCTAAAAGATGAAATTGTTTTTGCATTTTGATACCTGAAGACGCTGTTGAAATTACTGAAAGGGGTTGTCTCCATTGGTGTGCAATATTTTCAAGCATCTCTCCCATTGCTGCCATTTTTGATTGTTGTTCAAGAAGTCTGTTTTTTTGTTCTAATTCTTCAGATGCTTTTTTTTGTTCTGTAATATCAAGATAAGAACCTAAAATACCTATGAGTTCACCTTTTGTATTTTTAAGAGGAACTTTTGAAGTGATAAGTGTTATTACTGTACCATCATTATAAGTGTGGGTTTCTTCAAATTGTAGTATCGCTTTGCCACTTTTCATAACTGCTTTATCATCATCTATATATTGTTGTGCTTCTATATCTCCCCAAGGAAGTTCAAAATCATTTTTCCCAATAATCTCATCTTTTTTTGTATATCCAACATCTTCTAAAAACTGTTTATTTGCTCCTAAATAGATACATTGTGTATCTTTCCAAAATATTCCCATAGGAACAGAGTCAATAATATTATTTAGTAATAGCTGGGAATCTTGAAGCTGTGTAATAGAATGACTAAAGTTTGCTTGTGTTTTAAGTAAGGTATCTTCCATTGTTGAGATTCTTCTAGTTGTGTAAATAACTAAAAAAATAGCTACTATTAGAATAAAAAGAGGGATAAAAATTGCATACGCAGTAGTTGTTTTAATATTGTTTTTTATATTTTTTATATCTTGAGTTTCTATAGTATTAAATATATCCAACAAAGAAGATTCATATTGAATAAGAGTTTGTATCTGTTTTGATAAATCTGTAATTGTTGTATAAAGGGTAGTATTTTGTTGAGATAAAGATAATTCTCCTTGTTTAAATAACAATGGTTTATCATGTAAGTTTTGATTATTGAATATTTCATTTTGTAATAGTAGATTTATAGAATCAATTTTTTCAGTACTTAAATTCCAAAATATATTGATTTTTTCTTTGTGTTGTTGTGTAAGTTTCGTATATGCTTGGTTAAATTTTGTACTACTTTCAAGCCAATTTTGTGTTATTGAATTTAAATCAGAAGTTGTCAAAAGTTTTTCTGTATTTAATTTTAGTTCTAACAATGTGCTATGTGCATCAGCTACTTTTTTGAGTCTATCATCTAATGCTTTTATTTTATAAAGATAAAAAATGATGATACTCACACTTAAAAAAATACCTGCTAAGAGAGTTAAGAAACTATAAAAAGTTAAATTTTTGATTTTAAATTTACTCACTATTAGCCACTTCACTAAAAAAAATTTGATAATTATTTATAAAAATAACAAAAATAAATCTTAATGATAATTTTTGCATCAACTCCCTTTCTTTAGAATTTACATATATTTTATAACTTTTGAACTTAAGGTTTTCCTATTAAGTAGTTAAAAGTAAAGAAGTTTTTGCTAAAATGCAATATTTTATTATAAATTTTAGTTTTAAAAATAATTATTATATTTGGTATATTGGACAAAAAGGAAAAAGATGAATATAAAAGTTTTAATTTTGGCATTTGTTGTCAGTGGGAATCTTTTTGCTGCTCAAGTTATAGAGCTATTTGGAGATAAGAACTATCCCCCTTATTCGTATGAAGAGAAAGGGAAAGCAAAAGGTGTTTATGTAGATATATTACAAGAAGCATTTGCACAAATGCCCAATTTTAATTTAAAATTGAAAATGATGGCATATAAAAGAGCTATAAATATGACACAAGAAGGTTTGATTGTAGGTTTTTTCCCTCCTTATTATGGAGTTGAGAGAACGAAATGGACCAAGTTTTCAGAACCAATTTTAGGTGAAACAACTATAGTGTTTGCAAAAGAAGAAACTCTTCAAAAAAGAAAAAATTACCCTAAAGACTTTTATGGGACAACTTTATGTTTGAATAGAGGATTTAACCAATCTTTACTTGGTGGTGAAAATTTATCAAAAGCTATAAAAAATAATAAAATAAAATTGATTGAAGGTGATAATAACCAAGCTTGTCTTAGTAGAGTAATAAGAGGAATGGCAGATTTTTACATCAATGATCAACTTATTGATACTAAGAAATTCCCTGTGATTAAAAAAGGTATGAAAGTAAAAGAAAACTTTGGACATGTTGGATTTACACTTCAAGATAAAAACTATCCTTTTATGAAAGATTTACAAAAAGAATTCAATGCAACAATTAAGAAAATGAAACAAAATGGACAAATTGCCAAGATATTAAAAAAATATCTTTAATTTATAAAGGAATATTTTGAAACAAAGCATTATTCTTAAAACACTTCTTATTTTAGGGAGTGTTATTGTTGCTATTTTTATAGCCTCACATTATCTTACACAACAAAGTGATGAAAAGCTTATTGAAAAAATAAGGCTTTATAATATCACTACAACTATGGAAGCTTTAGATATTACAGAAGTAAACCAACTCCAAACAAATAAAAAAATGATGGAAGATACGGTTAAAATGATTGCTAAAAACTCATCAGCTTTTTTAATAAATTTTGACAAAGAGGGGTTGCAAAACAGTATTAAATTTGATATACAAAAAGAGGGTATTAAAGCTATACTTATTTTTGATACAGTGATGAAACAGAACTTTTTATTGGCTTACAAAGAAAATAAAGAGGTAAAGTTTAGAAAAATATTACCTCATGAGTTTGCAGAATATACACAATTAAAATCTCAAATTATGCAACTTAATGGTGAAGTACAAGAGTCAATTGGTGAAATCACATTGTATTACGATGACTCATTAATTAAAAAGCAGATTCAAAAGTTAAAAAACAATACAAAAGATAAAATAGAAAAATTTAACTTTACAATAGACCAAGAACTCAAAAAATCAAATACAATGAAATTATATATTGCAGTTGGTTCTCTTTTTTTAATACTCATTGTTTCCTCAGTATTGTTAATTATATTTGTAAATAGTCCATTGAAAAAAGTAAAAATAGGTTTGGATAATTTCTTTTTATTTTTACAAAATAAAACAGATAATACACAAACAATTAATTTAAAGACAAATGATGAATTTGGTCAGATGGCTCAAAGTTTAAATGAGAATATCAGTGTAAGTGCAAAATTACATGAAGAGATACATGAACTTAATACAAATCTAGAAAAAAGAATAGAAGAAAAAACTTCTAAAGTTACTACATTACTCAATAATGCAGGACAAGGTTTTTTAACTTTTGATACAAAATTTATCGTTGATGAAGAATACTCTAAAGAGTGTATGAAACTTTTAGGTGAAAACATTGCATATCAAGATATTACAGAATTGTTATTTAAAGATAAGGCTAAAAAAGAGCTTTTTAAAATAACTCTTATTAATGCTATGAATGATGATGTAGAGATAAAAAGAAATGCATATATTTCACTATTACCTCATATTATTTTATTAAATAGAAAAGCTGTTAAACTAGAATATAAAATCATTGATAATTCAAAATTTATGTTGATTTTAACAAATATCACTTCTCAAAAAAAGTTAGAAAAAAAGATAAAAAGAGAGCAAGAGATTTTAAAAATGATTGTTGCTGTGGTAAGTGAAAGTAAAGTTTTTTATGAAGTAAAATCTGAATATGAAAATTTCATAAAAAATTTTATGAAACATATTGACACTACGAAAACTTCATTGTTTAATATTACAAATATCTATAGAATGATACATACTTTTAAAGGTACTTTTTCTCAAATTTATATGTATGATGTTGTCAATTTCCTTCATCAGTTAGAAAGTGATATCTCAAGCTTACAAAAAGAAACAAGCTATACAAATGAAAATATTATTCAGCTTTTAGAGATGAGTGATTTTGAGAGTTCTTTGGAAAAAAGTCTCTTTATTATTAAAGATATTTTAGGGAGTGAATTTTTAGATTCAGATAATTATTTAAAAATTGAATTAAATGATATTGTTTCATTACAAGAAAAAATTGAACATATTTTAGATAAATATAATAATGCAACACCTGAATGTCAAGATATTTTATGTCAGGTACAAAAGCTATCAAGTACAAAATTGATATCTTTATTACATCCTTATATAAGTTCCACATTACAACTAGCACATAGATTAGATAAAGAGATATATGAATTTGAAATTATAGGAGATAATAAATTTGTTGTGAATGACAGCTTTAAACCTTTTATAAAATCATTGATTCATATCTTTAGAAATAGTGTTGATCATGGAATTGAAACATCAGAGATAAGAGTTGAAAATAATAAAGATGAAAAAGGTTCAATAAGTTGTAGTTTTGAAGTGAAAGATGAGAATCTCCATATTGTAATTTCAGATGATGGTGCGGGTATCAATATAGATACTTTAAAAGAAAAATTAGATAAAAAAGGTATAGAAACACAATCATTAACAAAAAATGAAATATACAATTTTATTTTTACAGATAATTTTTCAACAAAAGATGAAGTGTCAAATGTATCAGGAAGAGGGGTAGGTATGAGTGTAGTAAAACAAGAGTGTGAAAAATTAGGTGGAAAAATACTTATCACTTCACAACAAAATGTAGGTACAACTTTTGAGTTTGTAATACCACTATAGGAATCAATATGTTATTGAAAAACATTTTATTATTAGGCTTTGTATTAACACTTTTTTTACAAGCGAATGAGCAAAAAGTATCAGTGCAACTTTTATGGAAACATCAGTTTGAATTTGCTGGATATTATGTCGCAAAAGAGAAAGGATTTTATAAAGATGTTGGACTTGATGTAGAGATCAAAGAGTATGATTTTGGAGTAAATATTGCAAAAGATGTAAGTGAAGGTATAAGTGATTTTGGAATTGATAGTTCAGCTGTAATTTTGGATAAAATAAATGGGTTAGATGTATATTTATTAATGCCTACATTACAAACATCACCTTTTGTATTGATGTCAAAAAAAAGAGATGATTTAAAAAAAGTAGATGATTTAAAGGGTAAAAAAATCATGTTAACTCCTAATCAAGTGGCTATGGCCTCTTTAAATGCTATGTTTAAAGTAAATAATCTATCTCATAATGATTTCATATCACAAAAGCATACTTTTAATACTCAAGATTTAATTGATGGAAAAACAGATGCAATGACAACATATCTTTCAAATGAACCTTTTCATATGATTGAAAAAGGATTAGAATACACAATATTTAATCCATCAGATTTTGGATTTAATTTTTATGATGATATCCTTTTTACTTCTACAAATCTTTTGAAAAAAGACCCACAACTAGTTAAAAAGTTTTATGAAGCTACTAAAAAAGGGTGGGAGTATGCATATAATCATATTGAAGAAACAGCACAATTGATTCAAAACAAATATAATACACAAAATAAATCGGTAAAACATTTGATTTTTGAAGGGAATGAGCTAAAAAAGATTAGTGCTTTTGGTACAAACGAATATATTAAATTTAAGCCAGAGATTGTAAGTCAAATTGTACAAACATATAATTTATTAGATTTGTCAAAATCAAATGTTGATATAAAAAAGCTGATATATCCAGAGGCAATGTATGTAGAAAGTACTATAGATTATACACTATTATTAGAAGTATTGGCAGCTATTTTAGTTTTATTTATTGGTTTGTATTATTGGAATCGTAAATTATCACATCTGAATAAAACAATTCAGGAGAGTAAAAATAAAATATCAGTTTTACTTGATAATGCAGGTCAGGGATTTTTAACATTTGATACAAACTTTATTGTTGATGATGAGTATTCTAAAGAGTGTATAAAAATTTTAGGAGATGATATAGCTTCAAAAGATATTACTAATTTATTATTTAGAGATACAGATAAAAAAGATTTTTTTAAAAGTACTTTAACTTTTTTATTACAAGAAAAAAATGAGATTAAAAGAAAGTCTATGATCTCTTTACTTCCACAAATTATTATACTTAATAGAAAAGCTATTAGAATAGAATATAAAGTGATAAAAGAAAGTTATTTTATGTTGATTTTAACAAATATTACTTCTCAAAAAAAGTTAGAAAATAAAGTAAAAAAAGAGCAAGAAACTTTAAAAATGATAGTTGCTATCGTAAGTGAACCAGAGATGTTTTTTGATGTAAAAAATGATTACTCTAATTTCATAAACTCTTATGCAAAACTCATAGATATGAATAAAACACCATTACATAATATTAGCAGTATTTACAGAACAATTCATACTTTTAAAGGTACATTCTCTCAACTATATATCCAAAATATAGTTGCTTTTTTACATCAGTTAGAGAGTGAAATATCTCATTTACAAAGCTTAACAACTAGTACAAACAAAGAGTTGTTAGAGCTTTTAGAGAAGAGTGATTTTCATAAAAGTCTAGATAGTAGTTTTAATATTATAAAAGAAGTTTTAGGTGATGAGTTCTTAGAATCAGATAATTTTATAAAAATTGATTATCTTGATATTATAGATTTACAAGAAAAAATTCAAAAAGTTTTAGGAAAATTAAAAGAAACGACACCTGAATGTTATGACTTATTATGTCAAGTACAAAACTTGTCAAGTACAAAACTTATTTCGTTGTTGCATCCTTATATCGCTTCAACCAAACAATTAGCTCAAAGACTTGAAAAAGAGATTTATGATTTTGAGATTATTGGTGATAGTAATCTTGCTTTACAAGATCACTATAAACCATTTATAAAATCTCTTATACATGTATTTAGAAACTGTGTAGACCATGGTATAGAAAAACCAGAAGTAAGAGTTGAAAAAAATAAAGATGAATTAGGTACGATTGCTTGTAATTTTAAATTAGAAGATGAGCATTTATATATATCAATTTCTGATGATGGTATGGGAATAGATTTAGAAAAATTAAAAATTAAATTAGAAGAAAAAGGTGTTGATATTTCAAATTTGTCAGATAATGAAATATATCAATTTATTTTTGATGATAATTTTACAACAAGAGAAACTTTATCGGAAATTTCAGGAAGAGGTGTAGGTATGAGTGCTCTAAAAAGTGAAGTAGATAAACTAGGTGGTGTGATAAATATAAATTCACAAAAAGATATTGGAACTACATTTGAAATAGTTGTTCCTCTTTCATAAAATTATAAAGGGAAATAAAATGATACTAGATGCATTAATACTTCAATCAAAACTTTTTTTGTCTGAAGATATGGGGATAGAGATACATGATATTACTATTGATGAATTAAATCCAGATAAATTGATTTTGAAAGATTATACTTCAATGATAGGTACAGGTGGAAATTTAAATTCAATGATTATTATAAGTTATGATAGTAATTTATTAAACCAATTGGTAACTCTTTTTATGGATGGTGAAGAGGTAGCTGAAGAGGAGTTAGCTGAAGTTATTGATAGTGTTTCTGGTGAGACAATCAATACTATTATAGGATTGGCTCTTCCAACTTTTCCAAATAGAGGAAAAGGTGTCACAATTACTCCACCAATTACTATAAATGATGCTTCAAATATTAAAAAATATAAAAATTCAAAAATAGTGAGTGCAAATATTACAACACAATTTGGTGAACTAAGTATAAGTGCTGTTGGTTCAGAAGATTCAATAAAATAAAAAGATAAAGGATAAAAATATGTTAAAAGTTTTAATAGTGGATGATTCTCTTATTATAAGAAAAAAAATTACAAGTTTATTAGAGAAATTAGGTCATGAGGTTGTTTTTAGTGCTAAAAATGGTCAAGAAGCAATTGATGCTTACAATGAGATGAAACCTGACTTAGTAACAATGGATATTACAATGCCTGATATGGATGGTATTACAGCTGTAAAACATATAATTAAAGATAATGTTGATGCTAAAATTATTATGGTTACATCACATGGTCAAGAAGATATGGTTATTAAATCTATTCAAGCAGGAGCTGTTGGATATATGTTAAAACCTATTACTGAAGATAAACTAGCTTCTGCTATTGGTGAAGTTTTTATTCAATATGCAGTTGATGAAGAAGATGAAGATTTAGATATTCTTGATGATGAGATATAGGTTTTAAAGAATGGAAGAAAACAAACTTTTTGAAGCACTTTTAGATGTTATACCATTTGCTGCGTATGCTGTGGATATAGAAACCTATGAAGTTGTATATGCAAATAAGCTGATGAGTGAAAGTTTATTCGCACCAAGAGAAACTTTTTGTTGGAAAAAAGTATTTGGACAAGAAGAAGTTTGTAACTGGTGTACAATACCAGAGTTAAAACAAAGAAAAGCCATATATCATAGTGATAAACTTGTAACAAATTTTTTTGATGAAGCAACAGACAAGTGGCTTCAAAGTTATGATGAGCTAGTAAGATGGCCAGATGGAAGAACGGTGAAGTATTCAATTGCTGTTGATATTACAGAACAAAAAGAGATACAAGCAAATATGATAAAAACTCATACGAAGCTTGCAATGCAATCAAAAAAACTTAAAGAGGCAAATGAAAAACTAGAATTTATGGCGACAAAAGATTCTTTAACCGGCATTAATAATAGAGGACATTTTTTTAATTTGGCAAAACAAATATGGGAAACAGAGTTAGAACCTAATCAAAGAATATATATTGCGATGATAGATCTTGATCAGTTTAAAAATGTGAATGATCTTTATGGGCATCAAGCAGGTGATAAAGTTTTGAAAGAATTTACAAAATATATTAACTCAAATTTAGATAAAAATGATATTTTTGCTAGAATAGGTGGAGAAGAGTTTGCTTTGTTTACAATGAGTGATGATAAAGAGTTTGTAGAAAAAAAGATTGAAAATATGAGAGAAGGTATAGCAAACTTATCTATTGAACATGAAGAAAAGAAGATACAATTTACAATATCCATTGGTGTTTATCCTAAAGAGGGAACACAAACTCTAGATGAAGTTTTAGATTTGGCAGATAAAAAATTGTATGAAGCAAAAAAAAGCGGAAGAAATAAAGTAAAATTTCGATTATAAAATAGGGATACAATATGTTAGAAAATAAATTATTTGAAGCACTGTTAGATGTTATCCCTTTTGGTGCCTACGCAGTAGATACAGAAACTTATGAAATCGTTTATGCCAATAGAATTGTTAGAGAAAATATGTACGCCCCACAAGAAACATATTGTTGGGAAAGAATATATGGACAAAATGAGATTTGTAGCTGGTGTAGTATTATGAAGTTGCAGCAAAGAGGAGATAAAGGAACAAAAAAAGAAAAGTATACTTGTGAATTTTTTGATGAGATGGATGATAGATGGGTGAAGTCTTATGATGAGTTGATATGTTGGCCTGATGGCCGAGATGTAAAGTATTCAATTTTAGTTGACACAACTGATCAAAAAGCAACACAAGGTTCTATGATACAATCTCATGCTAAACTAGCTGTTAAATCAAAACAAATGACCAAGACAAACCAAAATCTCCAGATAACAAAATTAAAACTTCAAAAAACAGTAAGAGAATTACAACAACAAAAGCAAAAAGCAGAAGAAGCAACACAATTTAAATCAAATTTTTTAGCTAATATGAGTCATGAAATACGAACTCCAATGAATGGTATTTTAGGTATGACACATTTAGCTCTTGAAACACATGATATTCAAAAGCAAAAAGAATATANAAAGAAAATAGATAGTTCTGCAAAAAACTTATTATATATTATTAATGATATTTTAGATTTTTCAAAAATTGAAGCAGGAAAATTAGAAGTTGAACATATTAATTTTGATATGAATAATGTTATTGCAAATTTACGGAATATTACAGAACTTAAAGCAGATGAAAAGAATTTAACTTATGATATTTACTATGATGACGAAAATAGTATTTATGTAGGAGATCCAATTAGATTAGGTCAAGTTCTTATAAACTTAGTAAACAACGCTATAAAATTCACCCATGTTGGTGGAGTAAAAGTGTATATTCAAAATTTAAATAATGAGAGAGTAGAATTTAAAATAATCGATAGTGGAATAGGAATCACAAAAGAACAACAGCAATTATTATTTCAATCATTTTCACAAGCAGATATTAGTACAACTAGAAAATATGGTGGTACAGGTCTTGGACTTTCTATCTCTAAACAACTTGTAGAGATGATGGGTGGAGAGATTCATATTAATAGTGAGTTTGGTGATGGAAGTGAGTTTGTATTTGAAATGCCATTGAAAAAAGGGACAAAGAACAATACAGAGATTGTCTCTCAATCTTTAGCTGAATTACAAGAAGATATGAAAAACTTACAAAATGTTACAATATTATTAGTTGAAGATAATGAAACAAATAGATTTATTATACAAGGGTTGTTAGAGTTTGATGGTGTAAAGATAGTTGATGCATATGATGGGCAGATGGGTGTTGAAATATTTCAAGAAAAAGTAGAAGATTTTGATATAATTTTAATGGATATACAGATGCCACTGATGGATGGATATGAAGCTACTAAGATTATAAGAGAACAAAATAGTACTATACCAATTATAGCATTAAGTGCAAATGCAATGGTCCAAGATATAGAAAATAGTAAAAAAGCTAATATGAATGAACATTTGAGTAAACCTATTGAAGTTGAAAAATTATACAAAATTATTTTACAATATTGTTCAAAAAAAATGAAAAGTACAACTATTCAAACGGATAGTAATGATAAGATACAAATCCCTTTATTAAAAAGTATTGATATAACATATGGGCTTTCATTTGTAAATCAAAATAAAAAACTATATTTAAAAGTTTTAAAGAGTTTTTATAGTAATTATAAAAATTTAAATGTAGAAGAGTTAACTAAAGATGAGTTTGATAGGACTATTCATACTTTAAAAGGCTTAAGTGCAAATATTGGTGCAAACCAATTAAATCAAATAGTCAAAAAAATAACTGCCATTGATGAATGTGAATTGATTGAAGAGTTTCATAAGCAATTACAACTAGTCCTTCATGAACTAAGTAGTATCCAGCAAGTTGAAAATAATAGTATAAGAGAAAAAAAAGAGATTGATAGTATTGAAAAAGATACATTATTTGATGATTTGAAAAAAGCGATATTGACAAAACAACCTAGACGATGCTATACAGTTATAGATGTGTTAGAAAAATATAAATTAAGTGAAAGTGATCAAGTATTTTTTGAAAAAATTAAAAACTGTATTGATAGATTTAATTTTAAAGATGCTTTAGTGTTATTTGATAAATAAAGTGATATTTAAAGAACAAGTTTTAATTGTTTTTGCTCATTATTTTTAAAAATCATTTTGATTTGATTGTCATTTAAAATAAGTTGTTTTAAAATTTTTGTTTCTGTATTTGATATTTTTCTTTTTTTAAAAAACTCATCAATCTTTTCTTTTGCAGAAGTAATATCTGTATTATCTGAAAACTCTATTAGAAGAGAATTATCACTTAAGACAATTTTCTGATTTGAGATTCTGAAATTTTTAAATTTTCCTGTGAGTTTAAAAAATTCTAATTTGTCTCTTCTTGATATATGAAGATAATTTTTAATGTAAATAAATTTTACTTCGATAACAAACTCCTACTTGAAAGAAACTATAGTAAATATATTATTGTAAAAATCGACTTAATTTTAGATTAATTTAAGTATTGCAACTCTTTTGTAAGATAGGCAACTCAATATCCAAATAACTAATCTCTTTTAACACAGCTTGTCGAAAATGGTCAAGTGGTTTTCTTATACTATAATAAGCCCATCTTCCTTTTCTATCAACTTTTAAAAAGCCAGCTTCTTTAAGAATTTTGAGGTGTCTTGAGATTCTAGATTGTATCATGTTAAAAGATTTTTCTATATCACATACACAAACTTCACCATTTATATCTATAAATCTTAGTATCTGCACTCTTGTTTCATCATTAAGGCTACTTATTGTTTTTAAAAAAATATCCATTTTTTATTCTTTAGTTAAATTTNACAAGTATCATACCACAAAACTTGCCTCTGTAGTCATAAAATTCTACTCTAAAACGAGTTTGTTTTTTATCAACTGAAAATCTTTTTAGTATATCTTTTTTTGTGATTAAAATATTGTTTTCATTATTAATCTTATTTTTACTAAAACCGATAATATTGACTCTGAATTTTTTACTTGCTTGAACCATAAAGTTTTTATCTACGGTAATTGTTTTTCCAAAATCTATTATCTTTTCAAGTCCATCAACCAAAAAAGGAATCTTTTCATTTAAATTACAATATTCAAAATACTGAGGCATAAGTGTAGCAACTCTTTTATTTCCTATCATTATGTTATAGTTGCCGTTATATTGTAAAGTGGCTCCCAATGGGTGTGTAAATTGAAAGTCATTTTTCTCTTTTTTAAGTGGGAAATAGTAGTTAATCGGTTTTATTTCATCTAAATTTAGAGTAATAACATCATTTATTTTAACTTTTTTAAAACTATTGACTACTTGTGTTAATTGGTTTAAGTCATCAATATCAAAATCTCTTTCATATTCTATCTCCATAATATCCATAAAACTCTCAATAGCCTTAAGTTGGTATTTTACTTTTTGAACTAAATCTGTAATATTTTTGCTGGTTTCTACTGCAAAAGCAGGTTTGTTATGAGTGATTGCATAGTATGTTAATGAAAGTTGCATCTGCTCATCTTTTTCTTTTGTTTTTGTATTTTTGATATTAAAACTATGGTGATTATGTATAAGTTCATTATTGAGTTTTTTACTTACTTGTTGTGCTATCTCATCGAGATTTGAAAATTTTATATCTTGATTGAGATTTGTTTGGTCTATTATAAATGCTTGTCCCCAGGCACTAGGATTGAAAATAGAATTTTCCCATTTATGTCTATAGAACCCTCGTCCATCATGGAGATTTAACACTAAATCTACTTTCTTATCAATAATAATCTCTTTGATCTTTTGAACTGTATTATAATCTTCATCGTCTTTTGTAATAGTATGAAATTTTCTATTCATATCTCCATACATTCCACGACGATTTCGTATTAAACTATCAAAGTTTAAGTTTGGAACTATCCAAAGTGAACCTTTTTTAATAGTATAGTTTTGTACTAAAATTGAAGGAGTAAAATAGCCTCCTGGTTCATCACCATGTATTCCTCCTATTACTAAAAGAGTATTTGAATTAGTAGTTTCTTTTTTATATAAATCAAAGTCTAAAATAGCACTTTGAAGATAGGTAAAAGAGCAAAATAAAATAGTAATAGTTTTTATATATTTTATAAACATATTTATCGATATAGTAAAACAGGTTTTTTCATATTTTCAATAATTTTAGAAGTAAAACTACCAAAAATAAATTCCTTAACTCGTGAATGGCTATACGCACCCATTGCTAAGATATCAAAATCATTCTCTTCAAAATAGTTTATAAGATCCTCTTTATTTTTATTTAGTGAGACTGTATCTACTATGATATTTTTATCTTCAAATATTTTCTTTGCTTCTGTTAGAAGTTTTTTTGAAGTTTTTTCATTTTTATTAATATTGATGATTGTTCTTTGCACATCTCCAAAAAGTAGATTATTTGAGATTATTTTTAATATCTCTTTTGATTCGTTTGAGCCATTATAGGCAATAAGTATTTTTTTTGGTTGTTGAAATTTTGAATTTACAAGTAAAATTGGTTTATGAACCTCTCTTATAACCTCTTTTACATTTTCACCAATAGTATGCTGTCCTTGACCTTTGATACCTAAAATAGCTATTTTAATATCATTTTTGAGTTCAATTAAACTATTCACAACTTCTCCATGAATTTGTGAGATATTGATTTTTGTATTGATATGCTCTTGTGCTCTTTGTTTTAAAGTATCTAATAGTTCTTTCCCATTTTTGATAGTGCATTTACTAGTTTCTTGTTCATCAGTTGTAAGTTTTTCAAGTAAATCATCTTTAGCTCCAAGTGCAATATTTCCAGATAGGTCTAATTCTTTTGCATTGTGATTGTGTTCAACTATGTTAAGGAATTTGATTTGAGAATTTGTTGTATTTGCAATATAAACACCATAGTCACAAACATCTTCACTAAAATTTATCCCATCAACTGGGCAAAGTATAAAACCACTCATAACTAGTGTCCTCCCATAACTTTTTCAATCTCTTCAGGTTTATCATGAACCCCAAATCTATCAATGATTGTAGAAGTTGCTTCATTCTGACCTATCACTTCTACTTCTGCACCTTCTCTTCTCAGTTTTATTACTGCTTTATCTAAAGCATATACGGCTGATACATCCCAAAAATGGGCACGACTAACATCAATAATAACTTTATCTAATACTTCTTTAAAATCAAATGTTTCATAAAATTTTTCACTACTATTGAAAAATACTTGACCTATAAATTTGTAGGTTTTGACACTATTGTCTTCATTATAAGAGGTTTCACAATACATAAAGTGACTAATTTTATTTGCAAAAAATAGTGAAGCTAAAAGAACACCTGTTACAACACCGAGTGCTAAATTGTGTGTTCCAACAGTTACAGCAACAGTTGAGAGCATCACAATATTAGTTGAGAGTGGGAGTGTTTTTAAGTTTTTGATACTTCCCCAATCAAATGTACCAATAGATACCATAATCATAACTGCAACTAGCGCTGCCATAGGAATTACTGAGATAATATCACTTAAAAATACCACCATAATAAGTAAGAAGAAACCAGCTATAAAAGTAGAAAGTCTTCCTCTACCACCTGATTTTACATTGATAATAGACTGTCCAATCATAGCACAACCAGCCATACCACCGATACAACCAGTTGCAATATTTGCTATCCCTTGTCCTTTAGCTTCTCTATTTTTATCACCTTTTGTATCTGTAAGTTCATCAATAATCGTTGTTGTCATAAATGATTCAAGTAAACCAACAATTGCGAGTGCAAAAGAGTAAGGAAAAATGATTTTTAATGTTTCAAGATTCAAAGGAACATCTGGCCATAAAAAGATGGGAAGTGTATCTGGAAGTTGTCCCATATCTCCTACATTTCGTACATCCCAACCAGTAAACATAACAAAAATTGTTAAAAGTACAATAGTTACTAAAGGTGAAGGTAGAATTTTACCAATCTTTGGTACATAAGGAAATAGATAGATGATACCAAGACCCACAATTGTTAGAGCATATACATGCCAAGTTACATTTGTAAGTTCAGGAAGTTGTGCCATAAAGATTAAAATAGCTAACGCATTTACAAATCCTACAACAACAGCCCTTGCTACAAAACTCATTAGTTTTGCAACACCAATATAAGCCAAGACTACTTGTATAGCACCTGTTAAAAGTGTTGCTGCAAGAAGGTATTGAAGTCCATGCTCTTTGACAAGTGTAACCATAACTAAAGCCATAGCTCCAGTTGCAGCACTAATCATAGCAGGTCGTCCACCAGCAAAGGCAATTACCACAGCCATAGAAAAAGATGCATATAAACCAACTTTAGGGTCAACCCCTGCTATAATAGAGAAAGCTATCGCTTCAGGGATAAGTGCTAGGGCTACTACTAGTCCTGAGAGAATATCTCCTCGTATATTTCCAAACCACTCTTTTTTTACATTTGTGTACATTTAGTTCCTTAAAATCAATAATTTATAATAAAATATCGCGATTCTATCTAAATATTGATTGGATGTTGGTTAAGCTATTTTATAAAATAATTAAGAGTTCTCTTTGAATGTAATTTGGTTTCTTCCATTATGTTTACTTTCGTATAAAGCTTTATCTGCTATTTTCAATAAACTTTGTTCGGTTTCTTTTTTATCAATAATTGCATTAAATACAACACCAAAACTCATGGTAATATAAGATAAAGTTTTTGAATTTTTATGTTCAATATGTAAATCTTCAATATGTTGTTTTGCATTTTTAATTAGCTTAAGTGCATCTTTTTTGGTAATATTGCTTAAAATAAATACAAATTCTTCTCCACCATATCTAGCAACAATATCTATCTCTCGGTTGAAAGATTGTTTTAATGCTGTTGCAACTTGATAAATAACTTCATCACCTAATTGATGTCCATAAGTATCATTGTAATCTTTAAAATGGTCAATATCACAAATTCCAACTACCAAACTGGTTCCTTGCCGTTTTGCTCTATGGATCTCTTTTGTTAGAGTTTCATCAAAAAATCTTCTATTATAAAGTTTTGAAAGTTGGTCTGTCATAGCTAATGCATCGAGAAGTTTATTTTGTTCTTTTAATTGATTTAATATATGAACTGTTTGGGTAATATCACTCATTGAACCAATAGTTCCAAAAGCTGTATTATTTTTATCAACTAAGATTGAAGCGTTGACCTCTACCCATTTTACTGATTCGTCTTTACAGAGTACTTGGAACTCCTCTTTATATTCCTCTTTTTGATTAGACATAAAAGCATTACAAGCATTTACACCACATGTTCTACTATTTGGATGTAAAAGTCCTTGCCAATCTAATCCTATAAAGTCAGCTACTTTATATCCTGTAAGCTTTTCCCATGAGGGACTAAGATAAGTAATCTTTTGTTTTAAATCAGTTTGGAATACCACCTCTTGTAGATTATCGGCAATTGTTTTATATTTTAACTCTTTATCTGCAATAACTTCATGAGAAGATTCAGAAGAGGTAGTAGATTTGTTATCTTCAATATATTTTGTATTTTGTAACTCTTGTAAAGAGGTAGTTAAAAATTCTTTCTTATCTTTTTTTGTTAGATGTGCAAAAAGTTCTATTATTTGTCCAATTCCAATATGGATAGAAAATCCTTGGTTTCTCCCATAACTTTTTGAACCCAATATATAAAAGTTTGGTTCAGGATTTACTAATGTTTCATATTTTAAAGCTGTAGGGGTAAGTTTAAAATCAATTGTATTTTGTAAAGTAGCAGCCGCTAAATTCATAGGTGAGTGTGAAGCATAACATTCATGAACCTGTAACTCTTCATAAAGTTTATTATCTGCTTTAAAACCACAATTAGAGATGATATTATCTACACTGATAGTTTTAGTATGGTGGTCATTTTGGAGAATCACTTCAAATTGCTCATTTTTTTTATCTATTTTTATTATGGTGTATTTTGAAAATAGTTGAAGTTGTGGATTTGGTGTATTAAGAAAGTGATTTACTTTATTGATAATATTCACCCTTTTTTGAAAAATATCTTCTTTGAGATTTGTAACATATGGTTTAAGTCCACTTTCGTTGAGATAAATAAAATTTGTTTCCTTATCTTGATCTAAAAGTCCCATGATAGTCTCTATATTTCGTGCCATATAGTAACTATTTCCAACTAGGAGATTGGTTTTTCCCAAGCAATATTTTCTGTAATCAAGTTGATCTATACTATGATAAAAGATCTCATTTTTATATTTTGATTCATTGATAGCTTCTATTCTTCCATCTCCACAAGCAAGAGGATTTTCATATACACCACTAGCATCGATAAGATATTTTGAATAGATAAACTCCTCTTCATTGTTTGAAATACAAAGAGTTTTAAAAGGAAATTTACTTCTATTTTTTCCTACTAAATCGGTTTTTGCAATTTTAGATTTGCCAATTTTTTGTACTTTTGTATTGAACTGAATTTCTAAGGAAGCCTCATCTACCAAGGGTTTTAAGTAGTTTTCAACATAAGTTGCTGTTTGAAAATATTTTTTTTCAGACTTGATAAATTTATTATGTTTTACTAAAAGCTCTACACCAAAAGGGGAGTATGTATAATCACAAGGGGCAAACATATCTAAGTGAGAAAACTTAGACATATTGTATCCTATACAATCTCCTTGTTCTATAATAAGTACAGAGTAATTGTTTTGTTTTGCTAAAACTGCCGCTTCTATTCCAATAGGTCCAGCACCAATAATAACAAAATCATAACTCTTCTTTTTCATAGATATTATTCACTCTTAATTTAAAATTTATAAGTGTAATTATACCTTAAATGTGATTAAATAATAAAAAATAGCTAATTTTATAATATAAGAATAACTTATCTTAAAAGTTCAATTATTTCATCTACAGTTAGAAGTTTTCCTGTACTTTTTACAATACTATCTACAACAAGGGCAGGGGTACTTACAACATTATATTTCATAATATCCATAATATCTTCCACTTTTTTTACCTCATGAAATCCACCAATCTTTGTCAAAGCCTCTTTTGCATTTATCTCTAGTGCTTTACATTTAGAACACCCNGTTCCCAAAATTTCAATTTTCATCTATTATCCTTTTTATAAAATTATATTAAACATATATCCAACAAGAAGTATCCCAAAACCAACAATTCCAAAAAATATAGCGATAAGTTTTACATCCAATATTCTTTTTAATATCATAGCTTCTGGTAAACTTAGAGCTGTTACTGCCATCATAAAACTAAGTGCTGAACCTAATAGCATCCCTTTTGCTGTTAACACTTCAACTAGTGGCATTACCCCTGCTGCATTTGAGTACATTGGTATTCCCATGAGAACTGCAATTGGTACCGCGTACCAAGCGTCACCACCTGCCCATTTTGCTATAAAATCAGCTGGAATATATCCATGTATAAAAGCACCAATCCCAACTCCAATCATCACATAGATATATATTTTTTTAAAGATATCAGCTGTATATTCCCAAGCATCTTTTACCCTTTGTTGCATTGAAAGTTTAATTTGAACATCTTCTAGTTCCCCCTCAATTGGGGTAACTGGGATCAAAACATATTTTTCTACACCTTTAATTTTTCCTATAAAATACCCACCTAAAATAGCTACTACAAGTCCAAAACCAATATAAATAGCTGTAATTTTCCAGCCAAAGAGTCCAAAAAGCATAGCGATTGCTATTTCGTTATTTAAAGGACTAGAGATAAGAAAACTAAAAGTTATCCCTATAGGGATTCTAGCTTGCATAAATCCTAGAAACAAAGGTATAGCACTACAGCTGCAAAATGGAGTGATGATACCAAACAATGCTGCAAGAATATTTCCACTAAATTCAGATTTTCCTTGCAGATATACACGGACTTTTTCAGTGTTAAAATAGGTTCGTAAAAAACTTACTGCAAAAATAATAGTTACAAGTAAAATAAATATCTTAATCGTATCATAGATAAAAAAATGTGTTGCACTCCCTATTGCAGTATCAGGGTTCATTTTCCAAAAGTTATAAACTACATTATCTACAATTTTTTCCCACCAATCAAACATTATACTCCTAATGCCTCTTGCACTTTTGGAAGTAGTATTGTTTCTATGCTTTTATAAGTCTCTTCAAAAGCTTCAAAACCTTTTCCATCTGGATCTTCAAATCCCACATGAATCTTTGGAGCTGGTTTTGGAAACATTGGGCAAGTTTCATTTGCATGGTCACACACAGTAACGACTAAATCAAAATCTTCATCTATGACTGTTTCTAAAGTTTTACTATGATACTCACTTTTCCAAATTCCTTTTTCCTCTAGAAGTTTTTTTGCATTTGGATTTACTTTTCCACTGGCTTTTACACCGCTACTTTTTGCACTCACTCCATCAAGTTTTGCATTGATAAGTGCTTCTGCGATGATACTTCTACAACTATTTCCTGTACATAATATTAATACTTCCTTCAAAATTTATCCTTCTATTTTATTGTCCAACTATTTGGGCAGTTCTCTTTTAGATTGCCACTTTTAACAAGCTCAATTAAAGACAGAACCTCTTTTTTTATTTGCTCTTTTACTTCTCTTGTTTTTGCTAATTTTTCCTCATCACTTCCATCAAAACCACTTGGGTCTTCAAAACTCCAATGGATTCTATAGCTAAGACCTGGAAATACTGGACATCTTTGTGCATTTCCCTCATCACATACAGTGATAACATAATTGAAAGTTTTTCCAGCTTTAAAAAGGTCAAAAACAGAGTTTGTTTCTTTTCCACTGATATCTATATCTTCCTCTTTTAATACTTCAATTGCCAAAGGATTAAGCTCTGCTGGTTCAAACCCTGCACTTTGTACTTCAAACTCATCTGCTCCATACTTTCGTAAAAGTTCCTCTGCCATTTGACTTCTTGCACTGTTGTGAATACATACAAATAATACTTTTTTATCCATATTTTTCCTTTTTATATTAATGTTAATAAAACTATAAATAACACAGGTGGTGTTACTATAAGTCCAAACTTACTGTATTGCCCAAAACTAATTTTCACACCTTTTTGTGCTAATACATGCAACCATAATAGCGTAGCTAAGCTACCAAATGGTGTCATTTTTGGTCCTAAGTTACATCCAATGATATTTGCATAAATCATCGCTTCATTTCCAATATTCGTTAGTGAAATATCCATAATCATAATAGTTGGCATATTGTTCATAAAAGCACTTAAAAATGCAGCTATAAACCCAGTTCCAACCACAGCTATAAAATCACCTTGAGTTGATAAATTTTCTAAAATTGTTGCTAAATACTCTGTGAGTCCAGCATTTTTTAATCCATATACCACGATATATAATCCAATGCTGAACCATACAACTTGCCAAGGGGCAGTTTTAATAGTAAGCCAAGCACGAGCTGATTTTGTATAACTAGCAATCACTAAAAATAAAAGTCCACCACCAAGAGCAAACACACTTATAGGAAGATGATAAATATCTCCTATAAAATATCCAACTAAAAGTAGGGCTAAAAAGAACCAACTAAATTTAAATAGTGCTTTATTTTTTAAAACATCATCTGGATTTTTCAAAAGTGATATATCTACCTCTTTTGGAATATCTTTTCGTAATACAATCCATAGTACAACTATAGAGATAAGAGTACTTACAATAAAAGGAATAATCATATTTGATAGATATTCAACAAAACCTATATGAAAATAATTTGCAGTAACTATATTTGTAAGATTTGAAAATACAAAAGGGAGTGATGCACTGTCACTTATAAATCCACCTGCAAGTAAAAATGCTATGATAGTTTTGAAATTGAGTTGCAATATTCTCATTTTGGCTAGTAGTATAGGAGTTAATATAAGTGCTGCTCCATCATTTGCAAAAAGTGCTGATACAAAAGAACCTAAAAGTAAAGCATAGACAAACATTAAATGACCATTGCCTTTTGAAAATTTTGCCATTTTAATGGCACACCATTCAAAAAAACCTATCTCATCTAGTACCATAGAAAGTATGATGATACCTATAAATGCTAAGGTTGCATCCCATACTATACTTGTAACAGTAAATACATCATTGAAACTTACCACACCAAAAAGTAAAGCAGTAATCGCTCCAATAATGGCTGTAGTTCCTATTTGTAAATTTTTTGGTTGCCAAATAACAAAGAAAAGAGTGAGTAAAAATATTGCACTAGCGATAAACATCTTATTCTCCCCACTCTAATTGATAATAATAGTTTTGAATATTACTATAATTTAATTGATCAAAATGGTTTAAATAGTTAAATTTTTGTGTTTGGACATATTGTTTTACATCAGCACTTTCAATCTCATTTTCAAATGCTTTTGATACATCTTCTTTCATAATTTTTAGATATTCTAAAGTTGGTTTATAAGAATTTTTGTCATACTCTTTTCCATGACCACCTAAAAAATGTTTTGCATTTAACTTAGCTAAATTTTCTAAAGCTTCTATCCAGCCATCTACACTTGAAGCTTTTCTATAATTTAAAAGTCGCCCATTAAAGACAATATTCCCAGCAAAAATAAAACTGTCATCTTTGCTATATACAGCTATATCACTTTTTTCTTCAGATACAGTACTTGGTTTGATAATAGTGAGATTTTTTTGAGACCCTTTGATTGTGTAGCCATCTTCCACTAAAGTATCTGCTAAAATAACTTTTGTTCCCTCATATTCTTTTGGAGATAAAATATTTTGCATTCTTTGAAATTTTGCACTGTTGTCTTGTATATCTTGATTGATATTTTTATATCCAACTATTTTTGCTCTAATTTCTTGAAAAAAAGATGCTCCTTGTATTCTATCATCGTGAAAATTGGTAAGAATTACATGAGAGATAGGTTTGTTTTTATAATGAGATTTTATAAGAGTATAAAACTCTTTTGCAAACTTATAAGTTGGACCAGCATCTAGTACAACGATGCTATTTCCAATATCTATATAACACATATTTGAAACAAAGCCTTTGTTATTTTTATTAGGTGCATGGATATCTCCTATTACACAATGGATATCTTTAGTTATTGTAACTGGTTTAAGGTCATATATATTTGCTATCAATGATAAGTTCAGTGATAAAAATATAAAAATTATTTTTTTCATTATTTTCCTTTAGCTTTTATTTCATCATTCTATCATATTTATTTTAATATATCAAGATATATTGATATGATAAAGTCTAAAAATAGCTTATTTTTATATAAATAGTTATATAATTGTTGAATCAAAGGAAACAAAATGACAAAAATAATTGATTTAAAGGAATTTTCATATTTTTTAAGGGTGCATAGAAATAGTATTATTACAAATTGGCTTGATAGGCATGAGGTAAAAAATATTATTCACAAGCACTCTGTTCCAATAATTGATAAAAATATGAATATCTTTTATGGTTTTTGTGATTGTTTTATAAGTATTTACCAATGGAATTTTACTATTTCAGAATGTCAAGCAAGAATGGATTTTTTACATTTATTGAATAATTATAATGTAACTACAAATGAGTTATATACATTAATTTTACGACTGAAATCTGCAATTGAAGATGCAATTTATAAAGATGGGAATCTTTCCTATAGTATACAAAGTGAGTTAGACACAATTACAATTAGCATAGCAAATGAACTTACAGATACATATGAACATTTTAAAGATGAAAATAGCTATAAACAAAATGAACAAAGTAATCTTTTGGCTGAGTATAAAAAAGCTGTGGATATTAGTAATATTGTCTCAAAAACGAATCCAAAAGGTATTATCACTTATGTAAATGATAGGTTTTGTCAGATAAGTGGATATTCTAAAGATGAACTTATAGGAAAAGCTCATAATATAATAAGACACCCTAGTATGGATAGGGAATCTTTTAAAGATTTATGGGATACTGTAAAATCAAAAAAAGCATGGCATGGTATTGTAACAAATATGGCAAAAGATGGTAGTTCATATGTTGTTGATACTACAGTTATCCCAATTCTTGATGTCGATGGAGATATTATAGAATTTATAGCAGTAAGACATGATATTACAGATTTTGAAAAAACAAAAGAACAATTACAAAATATTAATAAAGTGATGAAAAATAAAGTTGATGAACTTTACTCAGTGACATCATCATTAGAAGAAAAGGCTACAAGAGATGAGTTAACAGGATTATACAACAGAGCTAAATTTGAAGAGATTTTTAGTTATGAGATTAACAAAGCAAAACACTATAATAAAACTTTAAGCGTAATACTTTTTGATATTGATCATTTTAAACAGATAAATGACAACTTAGGACATCAAGCAGGCGATGTGGCTTTAAAAGAATTATCTGCATTGATTGCAAATAATATTAAAACGAGTGATGTATTTGCACGATGGGGAGGGGAAGAGTTTATAATTCTTTTACCTGATACAGATATAGATGGTGCTATGCAATTTGCCCAAAAATTAAGAAAGTTAATTAAAGCAAATAAATTTTCTGATATTGAACAAATGACAGCAAGTTTTGGTGTAGGTCAATATGAAGAGTATGAAGATAAATTAACACTATTTGAAAAAGTTGATAAAGCTTTGTATATAGCTAAAAACAATGGTAGAGATAGAGTAGAAAAAACTCTTTTTAATTGTGTACATTAAAAATAGTTGTAGTAGTATATATTTAAAGAAAATTTAGAGAAATTTCTGGAGATATGAGAGAGCCTTACAGATTAAGACCCTTTTTGAAAATTTAAAGAGATAGAGTTTACACAGTGTCTTGTTGATTTTTGTGTGAAACCTTCCCCTTTAAAAACATGACCTAAGTGTCCACCACATGAGGCACAAACTATTTCCACTCTTCTTCCGTCTGCATCTGGTAACTCTTTTACATTTGCTTCTATCATATCATCAAAACTAGGCCAACCTGTACCACTATCAAATTTTGCATTTGATGAGAATAGGGGTATGTTACATTGTTTACAAGTGTATATTCCATTTTCATGATTATCCCAATATTCTCCTGTAAAAGCTCGTTCAGTTCCTTTATTTAAGATTACTCTTTTTTCTTCTTCATTGAGTTGATTATAATTCTTTGTCATAAGTTTTCCTTTAATAAAAGTTGATTGTAATTTAATTGTACTTAATTGAAATCAAATATATCAATTTAGATAAAATTTTTAATCATAATATCTCTTATAAAAAAGTTTCATTATATTGATTAAGGTCGTATCCTATATAGAGTTTTTCTTCCCCATTGAGACCATGTTCACAAATTGGTCTTTTTAAAAGAGAGTTATTTTCCCATAAAAGTTTAGTTTTAGTTTTTGTATTTAGGTTTGTACCTTTTAAATTCAAGTCTCTATATGCTTTGCTTCTAGGATTAAAAAGGTTTTTTGCTTCAGTAAATTGAAGCCAATATTCTATTTTCTCTTGAGTTACAGGTTCTTTGTTTATATCTATAAATTGATAGTTAATAGCATTCTTATCAAAGAACTCTTTTGCTTTTTTCACACTTGAACAAGTTTTTATACCATATAGTTTCATGAAATCTCCTTTTTGATTAATTGAGATATGTTATCAAAAGAATATTTCATATTAGTAACAATTTAAAAGAATGAAATATTATAATTCGTTATATAAACTATCTCTTTCAATAGGTTTAAAACCACTATTTTTAATAAGTTCTACAAATTCAGACTGCTTCATACCATTCGCACTTGCTGCACCTGCTGCACTATTGATAGATTCTTTTTCAATAGTCCCATCTAAATCATTTGCTCCAAACTCTTGAGCAACTAAGGCTAGTTTGATAGATGAAGTTACCCAATATGCTTTTAAACTAGGGATATTTTGAAGGAGTATTCTTGCTATTGCAAATGTTTTTAGTATCTCTTGTGCTGTTGGAAAATCAGTTACTTTTAAAAAGTTATTTTCTTTTTGATATACAAGAGGGATAAATGCATTAAAACCACCTGTTTGTTCCTGTAAATCTCGTAGTCTTAACATATGGTCAATTCTATTTTCTCTTGATTCAATATGTCCAAAAAGCATTGTTGCATTTGATTTTTTCCCTTTTTGATGCCAAAGTTTATGAATTTGCAGCCATTGCTCTGAACTTACTTTTCCTCCACAAACTCTTTTTCTAACCTGCTCATCAAAAATTTCAGCACCACCACCTGGCATAGAGTCTACACCATACGCAATCATCATATCAAGAATCTCTTCATAAGATTTGTTGTATTCTTCACTTAAGAAGTGAATCTCTGCTGCTGTGAGTGCTTTCACATGAATTTTAGGGTATTTTTGTTTAATTTTTTTAAATATTTCTAGATACCATTCCAGACCTGTATTTGGATTATGTGCTGAAACTATATGTACCTCTTTAATACCGTTTTTTACACTGTTGTCTACTGTATTTAAAATCTCTTCATGTGTCATTGTATATTGGTTTGGATTTTTTCTACTTGCACTATAGGCACAAAACTGACAAACATCTTTACAAATATTTGTTGGATTTATATGTCTGTTTACATTATAATAAGTTTTTCTTCCAAATTTTTTTTCTCTTATTTTTGATGCAAGTGTTCCTAGTTCTAAAAGTTCCATATCATAAAGTTTTATTGCGTCATTATAGTCTAAGTTTATATTTTTTTGTAGTTTTTCTTCAATTGTCATTTAATATTTTGTCTCTTTTCTTTTAATTTTATATTTCGCAGCATTAGCTATATCATATATATGTTTTGGTTCTTGTTTATGTAGTGCAATTATATCTATCTGAGTATCTTTATAGAACCAGCCTTCATTTCTATCTTGAAGTATATTTTCTTTAAATAGCTGTTTTAATTCATCACTGGTAATAATTATTTCATCAATCTCTTCTTCTGCCATAACAATTCCTTTAAATGCTAGTAATTTAAAAAGCCATTAATCCACTTAAGTTACTTGAAATATTAGCTATCGTTGTACTAAACATTTTTTCCATAAATTTTTCCATTTTATCTTCTTTTGACCAAATTGGCTCTTGAACATTACTCAATTTGGCAACTAGTTCTTTTGCTGTTGATATTGTGGCAACTGTATCTATCAGTCCTACATTTTTTGCTTGAATAGCTGTAAAGATATGTGCATCAGCATATTGTTTGTGGTTGCTTTTTTTTAGTTTTCTTGCATTTGCCACATCTTCTACAAACATCTCATAAGTACTTAAACTCACTTTTTGTAACTCTTCTCTCTCTTTTTTTGTCCATTCTCTTGTAGGTGTTCCAGATTCTTTATATTCTCCTACTTTAACTACTTGAGATTTGATACCTATTTTATCCATAAGAGCACTAGCGTCAACACTTTGCATAATGACACCAATGCTTCCTATCATACTTCCCGGATTTGCAACTATTGCACTTGAATATATAGAAGCATAATAACTTCCACTTGCCATAATTCCACTTGCATAAGCTACAACTGGTTTAATATTATTGAGTTCTTTTATAGCATAAGCTACCTCAATTGAAGGAGCAACTGCTCCACCTGGAGAGTTTACTTTAAATAAAACACCTTGGATAAGTGGGTCTTTTTTTGCTGTTTCAATTTTTTCTAAAACTTCATCTACAATCATAATTGGACCTGAAAGTTCTATAATTTGTAAGTTTGGTTGTTCTAGTTGTTGTGTTTGTGTATTTGTCACTATAAAATAAACAATTGTTAAAAATAAAACAGTTTTAAAGTTTCTTTGTATAAATTGTATCGGGGCTGTTATGGGAAAGAAAATTTTACTTAGTAAGTTCATCTTTACCTCCTATAAATGTATGTGTTGTTTGTGTAGTATGTAAGATAATCGAAGTAGCTAAATCATTTTGGTCTTCTACTTTATCTGGAAGTATAAAACTAATTATATCTGCATCATAGCCTTTTTTAAGGATACCTTTTTGTAATCCTAAAGCTACCCCACCACCATTTGTAGCAGCTTTTAGCAGTCTTTTTGCAAGTTGGTTTGGTTCAAAATTATTATGTATAAAAATAGCACTTTTTAACTCTTCAAACATATTTAAAGTGTGATTTGAACTAAGGCCATCTGTCCCCATTGCAAGTGGAATATCTTCTATATAGCTAAGATTTAAAGTGGCATTACTTAAAAGTCTGTTTGAAGTGGGACAATGAATAATAGAAGCTCCCAAATCATGTATTTGTTGTAACTCTTTTTTATTTGCACGAACACAGTGAGTAAAACTAAGTTTATCTATACCTTTAAATTGATATAAAAAATCACTAGGTTTTACAAGAGATTGGTGCTGATCTAACATATCTTTAAAAAAGAGTTCGAATTCTCCACTACTGTAGTTGAGCCAGTCATTTTCAGCATGACTTTCTTGAAAATGCGTAGAAACTGCCATATTATTTTCTCGAGCAATTTTTAATACTTCTCTTATTAAGAATGGATGTGTAGAGTAAGGTGAATGAATAGCAATAGCTGGAATGAAGTTTTTAGATTTATTTTTTTGTGCAGTTTTAAGTTTCTCTTTAAAATCTAAAAATAGAGTATCTATCATATCAGGTTTGCTCCCTAATACTTCTGTAAAATAGACTACATTTAAAGGTGATTCTATGCAAGAATTCATATCAAAACCATAAGAACTAATAGCCCCTACGGTGGTAGTTCCATTGTGAATCATTTTAGATAACTCATTATCAATAAGTTTTTTATCCGCTTTTTCTATAAGCTCTTCTCTATTTTTGATAACTGAAAAAAGCCATTGTACAAAGTTACCATACTTTAATGTTGTTTTATTTGCACTAAACTCTAAGTGTACATGGGTATTGATAAGTCCTGGCATAAGGCAAGAGTTTTCTCCTAAATATTCAAAAGTTTCATTTGGATATTGTTTTTGTAATTGTTCATAACTATCAACTGCTACGATTTTTTCATCAAAACAGATAGCACCATTTTGTATAATAGTAAAATTATCATCACAAGTGACAAGCCAATCTGCACATAAAAACTTCATTATATTAGTAACCTCTTATTATATTTTAGATATTATACCAAAAATTTATAATTTACAATTAAAAAAAGGATAATAATGAAAATAGCAGTAATACAAGGACCAAATTTAAACATGCTTGGTATTAGAGAGCAAAATATTTATGGACCAATGACACTAGACCAAATTCATCAACAAATGAAAGGAAGTGCAGACCAAAATGGTGTTGAGTTAGAGTTCTTTCAAAGTAATTTAGAAGGTGAAATAGTTGATAAAATTCAAGAATGTTTAGGAACAGTTGATGGTATTATTATAAATCCAGCAGCATATTCTCATACAAGTATTGCTATTGCTGATGCAATTAGTGCTGTAAATTTACCAGTAGTTGAAGTACATATTTCAAATATCTATAAAAGAGAAGAGTTCAGACAAAAATCTGTAACTGCAACTGCTAGTCTAGGTGTTATTACAGGATTTGGTCCATTTGGATATCACATGGGACTTATTGCTTTAATGCAAATAATCAATGAGATGCAAGCAGCACAAAATGCAAAACTATCAGCACAAGAAAAAAAAGCAGAAGAAAATAAATAGATTATGAAAAACTATATACTTCAAGATGAAAATGCGGTTTATTTTGAATGTGGATATAGTTGTGATAATGTAATTTTTTTAAATATCAGTGATGAAAAATATTTCATCACTGATGCAAGATATGAGATAGAAGCAAAACTATTTACCAAAAATTGTGAAGTAATTGTTACAAATGACTTACTAAAAGCAACACGAAAAATACTCAAAAAATCAAAAATCAAAAAAATATCATTTGATCCAAATGATTTTAAATTACTTACCTATAACTCTTTAAAACACAATTTAGATATTAAATTTATTCAAAAATCAAATTTTTCAAAAATGAAAAGAATTATCAAAACAGATGAAGAGATAAAGCTTATAAAAAAAGCTATGAGTTTAGGTAGAGATGGTTTTAAAAGACTTAGTTCTTATATTCAAAAAGAGGGTTTAGGAAAAAGTGAAAAGTATCTTTTTTTTAAAGCCAAAGAGTTTATGAGTAATGTAGGTGAGTTAGATCTTAGTTTTGATCCTATAGTAGCTATCAATGAAAATAGTGCAAAACCCCACGCTCTTCCAACAAAAAAAATTTTAACTCAAAATGATTTATTGTTAGTTGATGCTGGTGTGAAGTATAAAAGATATTGTAGTGACAGAACCTGTACTTCAAATGCTACAAAAAATATGACATTTGAAAGAAAGCAAAAGTTTAAAACGAAGCTAGAACAAAAAGTATATGATATAGTCCTAAAGTCACAACAAACTGCAATAAGTAAAGCCAAAGTAGGTATGAAAGCTAGTGCTATAGATAAACTTGCAAGAGATGTGATAGAAAAATCTGGATATGGAAAATACTTTGTACATAGTACAGGGCATGGAGTGGGACTTGATATTCATGAGTACCCAAATATCAATGGTAGAAATGATATGATTATAGAAAACAATATGGTTTTTACAGTTGAACCCGGTATCTATTTAGGTGAACAGTTTGGTGTGAGAATAGAAGATACTGTTGTTATGAAAAATGGTCGTGCCGAGATATTATAGTGTCAAATATTGTTATTTCCTGTGATTTGGGTTCTAACTCATTTCGAGTTTTAATCTATGACTTTTCAAAAGATGAGGCTATAGGGGACTTTGAAACAACTGTTGGGACAGCTGATGGTTTAAAACAAACTGGTGGTATCTCCAATGAAGCTTTACAGAGAATAGTAACAGCTATCAATCAAAGTATCGAAAAACTTCATTATAATCCACAAGATGTGATAGCTGTTACAACTGCAGCTATGCGTCAAGCAAAAAACTCCTCTTTTATCATTGACCAAATCAAAAAACAAACAGGCGTTTCATTTACTGTAATTAGTGGAGATAAAGAAGCCCGACTTACACTTTTAGGACTTCAATATAGTTTGAAAAAACAAAGTATTAATAGTGAAAATATCATTTTGGTAGATATAGGTGGCGGTAGTACAGAGATAGTATTTGTAAAAGATAATGTCCCGGTATATAAAAGTTTTGAAGTAGGGATAGTAACCTTATCTCAATCATCAAATAAAACAGAGATTCTCAAAAAGTTTCAAGAAGATATTAATAACTATATTGAAACTTTACCTTTTGATATTCAGGCTTTACAACTTGTAGCAACAGCAGGTACACCTACAACAATTGCAGCACTAAAACATAATTTGAATTATCAAACTTATGATAAAACTATTATTAATGGAACAAAAGTATCTATGGAAGATTTAGAGTATTATAAAAATTATTTACAATCAATTCCATTAGAAAAAGCAGAAGTGCTAACAGGGACAAATAGAGTACAATATATAGGTTCAGGTATTGATATTTTTAAATTGATTTATAGGGTATTGAAAAAAGAATTCTCAATAGTTTTTGATGAAGGTTTAAGAGAAGGTGTTGCTGTGGAGCAGTTTTTAAACTCTAAAAACTAAAAGAGTAAAGAGAAAAAGATTATTTCTTTTTCTCTTTAATTATCTCTTCAACCTCTTTTTCAAAAAGGTCTTCTTGTCTCATAGAGATCCCTTTCATATGTGAAATAGGTACACAAAATGCTATACCATCTCCACTTGTAGTAATATGAAGTTTCTCTACCATCTCTCTTATAATTTTATCTACTATCATACTAGGAACTATAAATAAAAGTAGCTTATCACTCTCTTCAGGCTTATGTCTATAGAAGTTATCAAGTTCAGCTAATCCCATACCAGAAGCATTTAGAATAGTTACACCACTAGCACCAGCTTCTTTAGCTGCATGAAGTGCATCATCTTCTTTCCCTTTTGGTACTATAATAATAACAGCTGAAAAGTCTAGTTTCATAGAATGTCGTAAATCTGTAGCATCAAGATTTATAGTTGATAAACTCATATCATCAACACCTTCTAAACTACCATGTATTTTTGATGTAGTAGATTGAGCCTCTTCTTTAGCAATATCTTTATCACCTTTGACATGAAGTCGTTCTACTAAAATACCATAAGCCATAACTGTAATCATTGGGAATAATGATGCAAATGCGATTAATCCAAAACCATCAATTAATGGACTTCTTCCATCAATGTTTGTTGCAAGACCAATACCAAGAGCTGCAACTAAAGGTACAGTTACTGTTGAAGTAGTTACTCCACCACTATCATAAGCGATTGGTATGATATGTTTTGGTGCAATAAATGTTAAGAAAACTACAATAAGATATCCAACTATAATATAATAATGAATATGTCCCCCATCAACAATTCTAAATGCCCCAAGTGCTATACCAAAAGCAACTCCAAAAGCTACGAATAATCGTAGAGTCATATCATTGATTTTACCATCACTAATCTCTTTTGCTTTTTTTGCAATAGCCATAAGTGCAGGTTCTGCCATAGTTGTTGAAAACCCTATAGCAAAAGCAAAAGCATAAATAATCCACATATTTCCAGCTTGTGTGAGTTGAAATGCCATTGATTCACCAAGAGCAAATAGACCCATTTCAAGACCTAAAATAAATGCATAAAGACCTAAAATAACAAGTATGAATCCAATAATAACTAATTTTAAATTCTCAATAGATTTCTTTAAAATACCATATTGGAAGAAAAATATAATTGCCAAAATAGGTAATACATCTCTCACAACTGCTAAAATACCAGTAGTTACAGACTCTATAGATATTGCTGCTGTTTGTGAAACTTTTGCTTCAATAACAACTTGTGCAACTTGTGTTGCTTCTACAAAGTTATAAACAAAGATTCCATAAATTTGAACAAATATCATAGGTGTAAGCGATGCAAAGGCAATTAACCCAAAACCATCAATTACAGGATTTCTTCCTTTAATTGTAGAAGCAAGACCAATACCAAGTGCTGCAACTAAAGGAACAGTAACTGTTGAAGTTGTAACTCCACCTAAATCATACGCAAGTCCAATTATCTCTTTTGGTGCAAAGAATGTTACACTAACTACAGCTATATAACCACCTATAATGTAGTAGTGAATTGGATGCCCTTTTATAATTCTATAAACACCAAGTAAAATAGCAAAACCAACTGATAGTGCTACAACATATCTTAAAGTATTTGCATCAATTCTACCACTACTAATAGCAGCAGCTTTATCTGCAATAACAGCAAGAGCAGGCTCTGCAATGGTTGTACCAAAACCTATTGCAAAAGCAAAAAGTAATATCCACAAAGTTGAACCACTTTTTGCAAAATCTCGTGCTAATCCTTCACCAACTGGAAAAATACCTATTTCCAAACCTTGTAAAAATATAGCAAGTCCAATACCTACTATAATCATACCTATGGTAGTTGGCAGCCAATCTTCTGGAATTGTTTGCAATATTGCTAACTGAAAGAATAGTATAACCAGTACTATAGGTATTAAATCTCTAAAAGACTCTTTTAAAAGCCTCAAGAAGAAATAAAATTGTGTCATCTAAAACCCTTATCGATAAATTTGAGGGGTATTCTAGCACAATGTTAATCAAAAAAGTGAATAATTATTGTTTATGGTTATTATTTAGTAATAATTTAAAACTTTTAAGATCATGAGAGTAACCAAGTACTACTAAAGTATCATCAGCATCTATTTTATGGTTGATTCCACTTGAATAAAATATGAATTTTTCACTTAATTCTTTATCTTGAAGTCCAAGTAAAATAAGATTATATTTCTCTATTAGTTGAATATCTTTTAAATAAACACCATCTAAAAGAGAGTTTTTTTTAATAGTGATTTCTGATACCTCAATATTTGATTCACTAAATAAAATATTATCTAAAACATCTAATATAAATGGTTTGTGTAAAAGTCTGAAAATTCGAAGTGCACCAATTTCGTATGGATTGATTATTTTATCTGCACCAGCTAAACTTATTGTTTTATTATCTTCACTTGCAAATGAAACAGAGATTATTTTAAGTTTTGGATATAAGTGTCGTACACTTAAAGTGACAAAGAGATTTGTATTTTTATTATTGTTAAGACAAAAAAATCCTTTTATTAGAGAGTCATCAAGGTGTAGTGATTTAATATTATCATCGTTCATCAACGATATCTGTATAACTTCATAGCCTGATTTTTTTGCATTTTGAGCCAACTCTTCATCTTCTTCAATAATAATAATATGATAGTTTTTCATTTTTAATGTTTTAGCTATCTGTTTTGCTATGTTTGTAAAGCTAAAAATTACTATTTTATTTTCCATTTTTAACTCTTTTTTTATATAATTTTTTAGAGAGGAGTTCTATTTTAAATTGGATAATAGATTCTTTGAAACCAATCACTATAAGAATATCTTTTACTTTTAAAGTGTATTGATCTTTTTTAGGATTGAATTTAAAGTTTTTTCTATTCTGTGCATCTATAACACCAATAAGAGTTAGATTGAAGTTTTCAAAATTTATATCTTGGAGTTTATGTCCAATATAGTTTGAGTTGTCTAATATCTCAATTTCATCCATAACAGCACCTTCGTTATTCAATAAAATATCATCTATAGCTTCAAAAGCAACAGGTTGCCCTATATATTCAGAGGCAACTAGTCCTGCAACTTCACTAGACAATATTACTTCATTTGCACCAGCGATATAAAGTTTTTCTTTTATTTCAACATTATTGGCTCTTGCTATGATATAGATACTTGGATTATGTGCTCTTGCTGCTAATATGATGGATAAGTTTACAGCATCATTATCTGTAATTGCTATGATAGAGGAAGCACCATTTGCAACACCTACTTTTTGTAAAAGAGTTGAGTCTGTGGCATCACCTTCTATTGTAAGAAGTTTTTGAGTTTTTTCATGATTAAACGATTCATTATTTTTATCAATAATTAAAAATTTTTGTTTTGTTTTTAAAAATTCTTCTGCAAGAATTTGTCCCATTCGTCCAAAGCCACAAATAATAGCAAAGTCGTTTAAAGCATTCGCTTCACCCATCACTTTTTCTTCTTTAATGATTAAAAGCTTTTCATTGAGTGCTGTAGTTACAATTGAAGTAAAAAATGCAATGACACCCATACCTCCAATTACTAAAAATAATGTTGCTACTCTCCCTTGTATTGTAACAGGACTAATATCTCCAAATCCAACTGTAGAAATTGTTATAACAGACCAATAAACTGCATCAAAAAAATCATGAATATTAGGATTGACCCCAGCACCTTCATAGATAAAAATAATTGTAGAACCAAAAGTTACAGCCATAACAAACATTAAAGCAAGAGTTAAAAATTCAAATTTCTTTTCTATAAATACATGACGAAACTGTTTAATAGAGTTTGTATATCGTAAAATTTTAAAAAGTCTAAATAACATAAAAATTCTAAGAATTCTTAATGGTCTGTAATATGGTAAAATAGCAAGTAAATCAATGATAGACATTGGAGAAATTACAAAAGAAAATTTTTCTTTAATGATTTTTTTGACAGAAATTGTCCAGTCATATGGTTGATTTAATAACTGACTTTTTTCATAATCTTCTATGATATGTCTTCTAGAATGAGAACTGACCCAAAATCGTAAAAGCCACTCAATAATAAATATGATAATAGCGACTGTTTCATAAGTATCAAGCCACGGAAGTAATGAATGATTTACCTCATAGATTAAAATAGCTACGGTACTAAGTACGAGGAAAATCATAAAAAAATCAAAATATTTTCTTTTTGTAGAGTTTACATCCTCTAATAATTCATAAAAAAAATGTTTTGTTTTATAGTAAGTTTGTGAGGATTCAAGTGAATAAGCTACTTTAACTAATATTTCTTTCACTTAAATCCTTCTCATTTTTATACCAATTGTGTCATATATTAGATACTACTCTGTTGCTTCATGAACAGCACTTTTTGTTGCTTCCCATCCATCATTTGTGTCTTTTTTAACACCTTCCCAAGTAGCACAACCATTGCTAAGTATTGCAATAATAGATATAAGTATCAAACCTAAAATTTTACTTTTCATAATTTCACTCCTTTATATTTGATGTGGATTATTTTTATTTAACATATCTTTCATAGATAAATAGCTGTTTAAAGCACCCACATAAGCCCTAGCACTTGCAACCATTGTATCTAAATTTAATCCGTGACCTATCATAGGTGGATTGTCATCATTAAATGTTACTTTGCAAGTAACTTTAGCTAAAGCATCTTTACCTTCACTGACAGCTTTTACATTATAATCTATTAAAGTACCATTATAACCTGTGATTCTGTCAATTGTTTTAAAAATAGCATCCATTGTTCCATCACCAATTGCAGCTTCTATTATCTCTTGATCTTTATGTTTAATACAAACAACAGCACTTGGAACACCTCTACTACAGTCTGAAATTTGAACAGCAGTAACTTCATAGATTTTATTATGATTTAATTTTTCATCAGTTACAATCATTCGAACATCGTCATCCATAATCTCTTTTTTCTTATCACATAATAATTTGAATCTCTCAAATGCAGTATTTAACTCATCATCAGGTAAATCAGCAAACCCTAAATGTACTAACTTATCTTTAAATGCAGCTCGACCAGAGTGTTTCCCTAAAACTATAGAGTTGTTTTTCTCAATCCCTATATCTTCAGGTTTCATAATCTCATAAGTCTCTTGATGTTTTAAAACACCATCTTGATGAATTCCACTTTCATGTGCAAAAGCATTTTTCCCAACGATTGCTTTATTTGGTTGAGGTTCAATACCTGTAATGTTTGCCACCATTCTAGAAGCCTGATATATCTCTTTTGTATTGATATTTGTAGTGATACCAGGGAATAAATCTTGTCGTGTTTTTAATGTCATAACAATCTCTTCCATAGCTGCATTTCCAGCTCTCTCACCTAAACCATTGATAGTACACTCAACTTGTCTTGCACCTGCTTCAATACCAGCTAATGTATTTGCAACACCTAACCCTAAGTCGTTGTGATTGTGTAACGATACAATCGCATTTGAACCAATTGAATCAATAAACCCAACCATTTGTTCAACCATATATCTAATCTCTTGTGGTAATCGATAACCAACAGTATCTGGTAAATTAATAGTACTAGCACCAGCTTCAATTACAGCTTGTGTTATCTCTTTCATAAAAGGTAATTCACTTCTTCCTGCATCTTCTAAAGAAAACTCTACATCTTCTACAAAAGTTTTCGCATATTCTACAGCATGAATTGCTCTTTTGATTACTTCATCAGGACTCATTTTTAACTTGTATTGCATATGTATAGGACTTGTCGCTATAAAAGTGTGTATTCTTTTTGCATTTGCTGCTGCTATTGCCTCACCTGCTGCTTTTATATCATTATCAACAGCTCTTGCTAATGAACATATTTTGCTGTTTTTAATAGTACGGGCTATTTGAGATATAGCATCAAAATCTCCTGGACTTGCAGCTGCAAAACCAGCTTCGATTACATCAACTCGTAATTTTTCTAATTGTTGAGCTATTTGTATTTTTTCTGCTGTATTCATAGAAGCACCTGGAGATTGTTCTCCATCTCGTAATGTTGTATCAAATATGATTATATTTTTATTATTTGTCATTTTATAAACCTTGTTATATATTGTGTTATAGTTTTTAAATTTTTCAATTTAGACTTTTGCGTAAAAATGTAGATTATTTTGAAGTATGGAGAAGGAGTAGATTGGTACTTTTAAATATGATATTTTTAGATATGTAAGTAGCTTTCATAATCTATCTCCTTTTTAATGTTATTTATTTTAATAATTGTACCAAAATTTAGGTACACTGAAACTTAAGTAAAGTTTAGATATCATAAATATATAAAAATTATACCAAATAAAGAGAACAGATGACATTTAGACAATTAGGATTATGTAAAGAGATATCTAAAGCTACCGAAGATTTAGGATATTTAAATCCAACAAAAATACAAGAAGAGGCTATAGAGTATCTTTTGAGAAAAAGAGATTTATTAGCTATTGCACAAACAGGAACTGGGAAAACAGCTGCATTTGTATTGCCTATGTTACAAAGTATCAAAGAGTATCAAGATAAAAATGAAAATAATAGAATATTATCTAAGTTAATTATAGCCCCAACAAGAGAGTT
>JGI997J19993_1000082_pt1 | contig 37585 bp, 40 predicted proteins | sample Etolagbewater25m_FD_19993 | JGI IMG/M metagenome (IMG submission 19993)
AAAAGGAAATAGAAAATGAGTGATGAAAATATTATAGAAGTAAACAATTTAAATAAATGGTACGGTGATTTCCATGTTTTAAAAGATATTAACTTAAAAATAAAAAAAGGAGAAATAGTTGTTATCTGTGGGCCAAGTGGAAGTGGAAAATCAACTATTACTCGATGTATGAATTATTTAGAACAATTTCAAGAGGGTGAACTTATCGTTAATGGCACAACTTTAACGGATGATGTAAAAAAGATTAAACAAGTAAGAAGTGAAGTTGCTATGGTGTTTCAACATTTTGAACTTTTTCCACATTTAAGTATCTTAAATAATCTTATTTTAGCACCAATGCATGTACACCATATACCTAAAAAAGAAGCAATTGCAACAGCAATGGAATATCTTGAAAGGGTAAATATAGCAGACCAAGCAGATAAATATCCAAATCAACTAAGCGGTGGACAAAAACAGCGTGTTGCCATAGCAAGAGCATTATGTGCAAATCCAAAAATTATGCTTTTTGATGAGCCTACATCTGCACTTGACCCAGAGATGATTAGCGAAGTTCTAGATGTTATGATGGAACTAGCAAATGAAGATAAAACAATGATTTGTGTAACTCACGAGATGGGATTTGCAAAAAAAGTAGCGGATAGAGTTATTTTTATGGATGCTGGACAAATTATTGAAGAAAATACTCCTGATGAGTTTTTTAATAATCCTCAAAGTGATAGATTAAAACTCTTTTTAAAGCAAATTTTATCACATTAGTATATACTTCTATTTATGATTCTAGAATATGCTGAATATATTGGTATTGCTGCATTTACCTTTAGTGGTTTTTATATTGCAGTAAGACACAACTTAGATTTACTTGGTATTTTTATACTCTCTTTTTTAACTGCACTTGGTGGTGGAATTATGAGAGATACCATTGTAGGTATTGCACCTATATCTCTTACAACTATTTATCCTATGTTATTAGTATTTATTCTAGTAAATTTACTTATACTTCTTAATTTTCATAAAAAACAAGAATATGACAGAAAACCTATTTTTATAGTAGCAGATAGTATTGGACTTGCCTCTTTTTCCATTTCAGGTGGATTAGTAGCTATAAATAGTGGTTATGAGATATCTGGAGTAATAATTTTATCTTTTATTACTGCTGTTGGTGGCGGTATTTTAAGAGATATACTTATAAATGAGATTCCTTATATTCTCAAAGGTGGTTTTTATGCTATGGTCTCTATAATTATAGGGGTTATAATTTATATTCTAAATTTTTTTGATAATTTAGAATTTTTTTATATCTCTTTACTTTTTGTTTTTGGTGTAATTTTACGATTAATCGCTTTTTACAAAAAGTGGGAACTCCCAAATATTTATAATAAGAAATTTTAATGCCTAACAAATATAAAAAGATATATATACTTACAAAAGATATAGAAGATAAAATACTCATAGACTTAAAACAGTTTTTTATAGATCACTATAAAAAAGAAACGGTAATCATTCTTTTTGATGATGAAGATACGGAGTTCCATCATCAAAATATTTACTTTTTATATCTTGATGACACCTCTATTAAACAGTTTATAAAAAAACATCTTGAAACAAATATACATCTAGCAATTCTGCCAAATGATAATTGTGTAGATTCTATTCTAAGGTATGGTATATCAAAAGATATTTATGAAGCTATTGATGATAGTTTTAATGATGAGTTAAAAATAAATGATCAACTGTTACTGTGTAATGGAGAGATAGTATTTAAAAAACTCTCAATAGGTAATGTTCAAAATTTGCAAAAAAATGTCTTTAAAACCTCTTTTTATGAAAATATAAAAGATTTCTTTACAAATCTTAAAAATTTAAAATATCAATCTATCACTATTACAACGGCAAAAGAAAATACAACACAAACTGTTGCAAGCGGTATTTTAGTTTTAGAAGATTATACTATTTTTAATACTCTTAAAACAGTAGGAAACTCCTCCTTTCATGATGGAAGGTTAAATGCTTTTATCATAGCGCCATTTAGTTTGCTCTCTTATATTTATTATCTTATTGTTGTATTTTTGTATCATAAGTTTTCATTGGGAAAATTGCCAAAAGATATAGGGTTTATAAGTTCACAAAAACTTATAATATCTAGTAATAAACCGTTTGACTTTAGTATTGATGAGATTGCCTTAAGTGCTCAAAACATAGAGATAGAAGTATTTCAAAGTAACCTTCAAGTAAGTTATGGTAGAAAATTCAAAAATGCCATAGATGAAAAAAACGAGATAGATGAGAAAGAACAGATAAATATAAATCATCTTCCAAAAGGGGAGATAAATGAGCTTTTAGTAAAAGGGAAAGTTCCTTTTTTTAGAAAAGCTAGTGATGAAGATATGAAAGAAACACTTACAAATCTAAGAGATAGTTCAAAAGTTTCTTCTATCTTTATTACCCTTATGATTCTAAGTACTCTTTTAGCAACTGTTGGGATTTTTCAAGACTCTACGCCATCAGTGATTGGTGCTATGATTTTAGCACCGCTTATGACTCCTATTATATCTTTATCTATGGGTGCTGTACGAAGTGATAAAAATATTATAAAAAACAGTACGATAACTTTACTTTTTGGAATTATGAGTGCTTTATTGTTTTCTGCTATTTTAACACTTTTTTTACCTTTAGATATAGTTACTTCTCAAATGAGTTCACGAATCAATCCAAATCTTTTAGATTTGTTTGTAGCTATATTTTCTGGTATTGCTGGTGCATATGCTATGGCAAAAGAGGAAGTCGCTAAATCTTTAGCTGGCGTTGCTATTGCTGTTGCATTAGTACCCCCATTGGCTGTAACTGGTATAGGAATAGGGTGGGGAAATATAGATATAATTTATGGTTCTTTTTTATTATTCCTTACTAACTTTATTGGGATGATTATAGCAGCATCATTGACATTTATTATTTTAGGATTTGCACCTATTCATCGAGCTAGAAAAAGTCTTATATACTCTATGGTTATGTTAGTAGTTGTATCTATCCCTTTGGTTTTCTCATTTTATTCATTGATTCTTCAAAGCAATGATTATGAAAAAATAAAAAATTTACATAAACTCACTATAAACAATAAAAATATTGAAATAAACTTACACAACATAAACTCTACATCAAAATATGTTGTTATAGATTTGGATATTATATCTACCTCACATCTTAAAGATTTTGAGTATACTATGTTAAAAAAACAATTAGAGAAAAAAATGAAAAAAAATGTTATTTTAGAAATCACTCCTAAAATTGTTATAAAATAAAAAGAAAATATTGTGGATATCTATAGTTCAATCGCTTTTATTGGGGCAATGTTTCTACTGGCAATAACTCCTGGACCTGGATTATTTGTAGTGATATCAAGAGCGCTAGCAAATGGATTTAGTCATGCTAGTGTTGTAATAGTTGGGCTTATTGTAGGAGATATCATTTATCTGCTTTTGGCTATCTATGGGTTGGGTGCTATAGCTCAAGTTTTAGGTGATTTTTTTATCATTATTAAATATCTTGGTGCTTTTTATCTTATTTACCTTGGATATAAAATATGGACAACAAAAACAAAAGAGCAAGATATACAAGCTATAAATGAAATCTCTTGGAAAGAAAACTTTTTAAGTGGTCTTTTTGTGACACTTGGAAATCCAAAAGTTATAATATTTTATCTAGGTTTTTTACCTGCATTTATGAATTTACAAAACCTTACAAATATAGATGTACTTATAGCTGTAGTAATAGTGACTTCAACCTTAGCTATAGTGATGCTTTTCTACGCTTATTTATCAGATAAGTCTCGAATGTTTTTTAAAAGTAAAAAAGCTGTAGATAGATTAAATAAAACTTCAGGGGCTGTAATGATTACAGCTGGAGGAATATTGGTGTTTAAGAACTGATGTCTTTAAACTTTAAAGATAAAATCTCACAATTACCTACAGGTTCTTTTTATTGTTTCTATAAAAAGAAAAAATATCTTCTTACAAAGCAGGTATATAGTAATGATAAGATTATTAAAATATATGCAAAAGAGTTAAAAGGAAATGATATAGTCAGTGGAAATTATTTTGTAACTATAAAAAATGGTTTATTGAAACCATGTGAGATGAGTGATAAAAAAGTGATAGATTTTGTAACTCATTTAGTTGTAGAAGAGGGGAATTCTAAATAGTCCTTCGTTTATCATTGAAATATAAAATTTTAAAAAAAGTATTTTTAGGTAAAATAATCTAATGAACTTAATAGATTATAAATATATAAATAAAAAAGATAAAGATTTAGTTGAGTTATTTGTAAATTCTAAAGATACAAAAAAATATATACTAGGGATAAACAAGTTCACAAAATCAATTCAAAAATATATTGAAGTAGATGGTATCATAGATGATTTTACCAGAGTTCAAAGCTCAAGAAAAAAAGAGATTCTAAAAATAGAAGATATCCCAAAAGATTCCATCATATTATCAGTATCAACAGGAAGCCCTCTTGAAGTAAAAAACAGCCTCAAAAATAGGGGATATACCCATATAAACTATTTGGCATTTTATAAATATAGTGATTTTGATTTAGTCTCTCCCCCTTTTATAGATGATTTTAAAGAAGATTATCTAAACAATAAAGAGCAATATAACTATACATACAACCTTTTAGAAGATGAAAAATCAAAAGAGGTATTTCAAAAAGTTATAAATTTTAAAATATCTTTTGATTTAAACTTTATGGAGGGATTCACAAACAATCATAAAGAGCAATATTTTGATAAAGAACTTATACCAAAAATTAAAAATATAAGTTTTTTAGATGGTGGTGGATATGTGGGAGATACACTTCCTCAAATCATAGATAACTTTCCAGACTTTAAAGAGATATATTTAGTAGAACCAAATCTATTGCATATAAATATTGCAAAAAGAGATTTTGGTGATATGAAAAATATACACTTTATCAATTGTGGATTATCAAATATTACAAATGATTCTTTAGATACTAATACACAAGAAAACAACTGCAATCACAACTATCAAGCAGTACACTTAAACACAATAGACAATATAATAAAAGATAAAATTGACTTCATAAAGCTTGATATTGAAGGTGCTGAACAAGATGCTATAGAGGGAGCAAAAGAGACCATAAAAAAATATACACCCATCTTAGCAATATGTATTTATCATAAGGCTGAAGATTGGTATAAAGTACCACAAAAAGTGTTAGCTATAAATGACAACTATAAAATATATTTAAGACACTACATGGAAGGTATTTTTGAGACAGTAATGTATTTTATACCAAAATAGTAAAGATTTAATAATAATTACAACTAAAATAGCAATATTATTCTATACAAATAAATTCTATTTCTCTATACTTCGATTATAAGTTACTACAGAAGGCTAAAAATGGAACAAGCAAATAAAAATATATTTTACATCTTAATGTTTTTTGCAATGATAGGGTGGGGTGCATCTTGGGTAAATGTAAAAATATTAAGCTTTTACATCAATGAATTTGAGATGGTGTTTTTTAGATTTTTTATCACAGCAGTTACTATGATACCTATAATTATTTATTTAAAAAAATCATTTAAAATTGATATAAAAACTTTTGCTTTAGTACTCCTAACCTCCATAGCATTTATAGCTTATATGAAGTATTTCTTTTTGGGTACAAAGTTTGGTACAGCTTCACTTGGAGGGGCATTTGTAACTACTTTGATACCTATAAATACCTTTTTGATATTGGTGTTTTTTAGAGCAAAAAAATTAGTAAAAAAAAATATTTTTGCACTCTTAATCGGTGCTATTGGTGTGTTAACTATGATAAATATTTGGCAGTTTAATATCCAACAAATATTTGTCAAACAAAATTTGTATTTTGTTTTAGCCTCTATCCTTTGGCCTATAGTGACAATACTTAGTTCAAAATCTACCAAGATTTCACCTATAGTTTTTACATTTTATTTATATATAGTCACAGTAATTTTAGATACAATATTTTTTATAGATTTTCACAATATGAACTATACAAGTTTTGACTCAAAATTTTGGATAAATATTTTTAGTATTGCTATCTTAGCTTCAACCTTTGCAAATACCATATATTTTTTAGGTGTAGAAAAACTTGGAAGCAGTGAAGTAAGTTCATTTATATTTTTGGTACCATTTGCAGCTATTGTATTGAGTGTTATTTTCTTAAAAGAAGAGATTAGCTTATCTATTATTATTGGTACTATTTTAACTTTAATTGCAGTGAAAATATTAAATAATATAAAAATATTTCCAAGAGGATATAAAAAATAGCTCTTTTAGGTGGAATGAGTTAGAATAACAAAATATTAATTTAAAATAGGGCATATCAGTATGGATAAAATCACTACTACAAAATATGATAATACTATAAAAAACAGTTCTGATACAAAAGTAAATCATAATGATATTAAATTTACAATACCTAATACAAAAAATACAACTTCCAATTTATCTGATGATAAAATATCCTTTCAAGATACTCAAAATATGACACTAGAGGAGCTTCAAGCTTTTTATGGTTCAAAAGAGACACAACAAAAGATACGAAATCTATATATGGCAACACAATTTAGTAGTGATTTAAACTTATCTTTAAGTCTATTTAACCAAGTAAATAGTATGTCAGAAGAACAAAGTATAAGCTATCTTGCTAGTCTCTTTACACATAAAAACATCTCATTAGATACTCAAACTGATTCATTTCAAAAAGGTGCTTTATTACGCAAAAGTATTATTGAAATGATTGATGATCCAGACATAAAAGCGCAACAAGAAAAACTAGAAAAAGAGTTTTCAACTTCTATGATGCAATTTGATATTATGAGTCATTTTAATTCAATGTTAAATTTTGGAAGAAGTGAAAAAGATAAAAATAAAGATTCTGAATATAGTTTTTTATACAATAATTTTTACGAACAATACAATACATTGTTTAGTGACTACAACAACAATAAATCAGTAACGGATATGTTGATTAATCAATATAAAAAATAAGATATTATTTAAATGTTAAACTACTCCTATCCTCTTTTTAGACCACCTGCAGAAGCCAATAATATAATTATACAAGCCACTTATGGTTGTAGTTATAATAACTGTAGTTTTTGTAGTATGTACAAAAGTAAAAAATACACTATACGCGATATAGAAGATATTTTTAGTGAAATAGATATCTTATCTCAATCATTTCCAAAAGCAACAAAAGTATTTTTAGCAGATGGTGATGCCTTAGCTTTAGATACAACTTATCTAGTAAAAGTTTTACAATATCTTCAAAAATCATTTATAAATTTACGCAGAGTATCTGTATATGCAACGGCACAGAATATATTAAATAAAAGTGATAATGAACTAAATACTTTATATGAAAATAAATTAACTCTTATCTATTTTGGAATAGAAACAGGTAGTGATACTCTTTTAAAAAAGATTACAAAAGGGGTCAACTCTGGGCAGTTAATAGAATCATTAAATAAAGCATCAAAAGCAAATATAAAAATATCTGCAACAGTTATACTGGGACTTGGTGGGAAAAACTATTCAAATGAACATATTCAAAAAACAGCAGAAGTGATAAATCAAACAACCATCAACTATTTATCCACTTTACAGTTATGGTTAGAAGAAGATGCTAAAGAAAAGTTTTATAAAAACTTTGATGATTTTTTTATACTAAATGACATTGAGATGCTAGAAGAACAAAAAAAGTTTATAGAGCTTTTGAATCCTACCAATAAAATTATCTTCCGCTCAAATCATGTTTCAAATACTTTACATTTAGCAGGGACTTTACCCAAAGATAAAAATAAATTATTAAATGAGATAAATATTGCTTTAAATATAGGAGAATAATACCTGATGGGAAAACAGCTTTCTTTGAATATTTTTTTGTAAACTTGTAGTATAATTCTACAAAATATAAAAGGATTCAAAATGTACTGTACAAATAGTGATGAATATTTAAAAAATGATATACCAAAGACACAAAAAGCACAGATTGCTGTATTGTCTCCAGAACAAGAGAAAGATTTTTTAGTACGAAAAATCAAAATAGAGCAGGGTGGTAGTATGCCAAATCATACAAACCTTATCCAACACCAACAATATGTATTAAGTGGTGAAGCAAAAGTTGTAGTAGGGGATGAAACTTATCACGCCAAAGCAGGGGACTTTATCTATATTCCAGCAGGAGTAGAGCACTATTATGAAGCTTGTTATGGAAAAGACTATGAGTTTTTATGTATGATAACAACTACACCTGATACTATTACAATGATTGATTAATAGAATTATAAAATACAAAAGGATTATAATATGAAAACTAAATTTATGGAAGCTATGGATTTTAGACATGCTTGTAAAGCATTTGATGAAACAAAAAAGATATCTGATGAAGATATTAACTTTATTATGGAGGTTGCTAGAAAATCGCCATCATCATTTGGTATGGAAGGTTGGAAGTTTTTAGTTGTTACAAATGAGGAACTTAAAAAGAAACTTCGACCATATTGTTGGGATCAAGTGCAAATAACATCGTGTTCTCATCTTATAGTAGTATTAAGTGCTATAGATTCAGTAAAAGTTGAATCAGGAATACCTAGAAAAAGATTTGAAAGACGAGCATTGGGGAAAGAAAAAACTGATATTTATATGGGAGTATATGCAAATCACCTTAAAGATGTACTTCCTAGTGATGAGAATATATACTCATGGACTGCAAGACAAACATATATAGCAGCAGGAAACATGATGACAGCTGCAGCTATGATAGGTATTGATTCTTGTCCAATTGAAGGTTTAGAGAAAGAAAATGTAGAAAAAGTGTTAGAACTAGATACAACTAAATATCAGCTTTCTATGCTCTTGCCACTTGGATATAGAATAAATTCACAATCAAAACAACTAAGAGAGCCTTTTGAAGATATCGTTGAGTTTATAAACTAATAAGTGATTAAAGGGGAACTGTAGATTTGTATAGTTTAATTTACAGTCTCTTTTAAATTAACCAATTGGTTAACATAATATAAATTCTTTACAAAATAGATATAAAAGAAACAGAGCCCTTTTGGCTCTGCTTATATCTATCTTTGCATAGGATGCTTATAAGCTGTAGGATTCATAGCATTATATGCTAAGCCACCAGCAACTGCTAAACCTAACAAAATCCAAATAATATATTTCTTTGCCATCATCTCCTCCTTATTAAATTTGATTACCACAGTGATTCTGTTTCTAGGTTATCATTTTTTTCTGTAAATTCTAAATATATATTATCACTGTAGTCAATATACAACATATATTCATCAAGATAAATCGTATTTTGAATATCTGTTTTATTTATATACAAAGACTCATCAAAATTTGAAGCTAAATCACTCAAATAATATTCTATCATTGATGGAGCCATTGTTTGAGCTGTTTGTTCTATTTGTTCAAATGTATCTACACTAAATGTAGAATACACTAAATCACTATCTAACTTGATTATCAATTAATTATTAAACCCATTTAATAATGATTGCATTCTACCAAGATCAATCTCTTTATCTGAACTTTCATTTTTTGGTTTACTTTGTTCAATCTCTATATGCGTTTCTTCCTCTTGTAGAGTTAATTCACTATTTACAATGTCTAATAAGTCCCCTTCACTATTTGAAGAATGCTTTTCCTCTTCAATAACAGGTTCTTCTATATTTGAAACTTCAGAAACTGATGCATCTAAAGGTTTTGTTTCATCAGTATCTAAAATTGTTTTGATTCTACCTAGCATTGTATCAATCTCGTTTGTATGATGCTGTGTAGTATCAGTGAGAGCTTCTATTTTCTCTATTAAGTCTTCATTTTCTTGTTCTAAATCAGACACTTTTTTTTCTAAACTTTCTTTATCTTCTTTTAAATTATTATTTTCATTTTTTAATTTATCATAGGCATTTAAAAGTTCATTAAGTGCATCACTTAGTTGTTGAACTGTATTATTATCTTGCATTTGTAATCCTTATTGAAATTATCATAAAATATTAACTAAAACTAACTGATAATTCCATCAATTTTAAGTAGAGATTTTATATCTGGTTTTCTTGAAGCGAATTGAAAATATAACTCATTCATATCAATACTTCCACCCTTCCCTAATACAATTTCTTTGTATTTTGAAGCTAATTGTTCATTGAAAACCCCATTTTCAATAAACAAGTAATATGCATCTGCACTCAATACTTCAGCCCATTTATAACTATAATATCCGGCTGCATAACCACCAGCAAAAATATGGCTAAATCCATTTTGAAACCTACTATAAGCAGGTGGTTTTAATACTGAAATCTCATTTCTTATTGTATCTAAAAGAGTTTGTACTTCATCTTCTTTGTATAACTTTTGATGAAGTTTAAAGTCAAACAGTGCAAACTCTAGTTGTCTTATTGTACTAAGAGATGATTGAAAGTTTCTTGCATTGATCAGTTTATCTATGGAATCTTCATCAAGTACTTCATGTGTTTGATAATGTATAGCAAACATTTGTAACACTTTTTTATCATAAGAAAAATATTCTAAAAATTGAGATGGAAACTCTACTGTATCCCAAGCAACACCATTAATCCCACTTACAAATGGTTGCCCTACTTTACTTAATATATGATGTAAAGCATGTCCCATTTCATGAAATAGTGTTACTACATCACTATGTCTTAAAAGAGATGGAGATGTTGAACTTGAAGTAGGAAAATTACACACTATATATGCTGTTGGCAACTCCTCTTTTCCATCTATTTGGCTATGAGAATGCCAGTTATTCATCCAAGCACCCCCTCTTTTGTCTTTTCTGGCTTCCAAGTCCACATAGAGTCTAGCTATAGGCTTTCCATCTTCATACACTTCAAAAGCTTGTGCTTTTTCATCCCAAGTTGGTGTATCTACAAGTTTGAACTTAATATTAAATAGTTTATAGAGAAAATCAAATAAACCATTTAAAACTGTGTTTTTTTCAAAATAAGGTCTATAATACTCTTCATCTATATCATATTTAACCTCTTTTAGCTTTTGACTATAATAGGCTAAATCATAGCTTTGAAGGTCATTACAACCATCTTCTGAAGCTAGTTTACTTACCTCTTCTATCTCATTTTTTGCTTTGTCTTTTGCGTATTTTGCTAATTCATATAAAAAATTGATAACTTCATCTTCACTTTGAGCCATTTTAGTAGCCAATGATAGTTTTGCATAGTTATCAAATCCTAATAAATTAGCCTCTTTTTCTTTTAGTTCTAATATTCTTTCTATTAACTTTCCATTTTGTGGAGCTCTTGTGTTATATGCTTTATACAACTCTTCTCTTTTAGCTCTATTTGTTCCGTAAGTTATATATGCAATATATGATGGCATTTGAAGTGTGAATTTATATTTTTCTTTTCCATCTTCATCTGTGAATTTTGCTGCTTCTAAATCACTACTTGGTATCTCTTTGATATCTTCAAAATCTTCAAGTATCATCTCCCACTCATTTGTAGCGTTTAGTAAGTTTTGAGAAAATTGTTTTCCTAGTTCACTAAGTTCTAAATTTATCTTTTCTAGCTCTTGCTTTTTCTCATCACTTAGCCCACAACCACCAAGAGCAAAGTCTCGTATCTCATTTTCTAAAACTTTTTGTTGTTCTATATTTAAAGAACTATTATAGTTAGACTGTATATCTTTAAAAGCTCTATAAACATTTTCATTTGATGATAATTGTGACCCATAAATAGAAATCAATGGTAAACATTCATCATATATTTTTTGTGTATTTTCACTATTTTTTACACTATCAATATGAAATATTGGTGTACAAAACTGCTCTAGTTTTTCACCCATTTGTTGATAAGGGACTACAAAATTATCATAAGTTTTATTCTCTATTTTTAATAATTCTTCTAACTCTTTTTTATTTTCATCTATTAATACTTCTAAATTTTTTGCACTATTATCAAAATCTTCTAATATAAATTCTTTAAACATTATTCTCTATCCTTTTACAATTTAAAGTAATTATTATATCAAAAAGATGTGGTATTATCTATTAAGATTAGGTTATAAAATATACTCTAGTGTTTATTTTAAATTTTTTATTAAAATTATTTTTATGATAGATGTTCTTTAAGTAGTTTTATCTCTTCTAAATAATTAGTATTCTGCATCTTGCTTAGATGCAACTCACAAAGAAGCTTATGTAGTTTTTCTTTATTTGTTGATTCAAAACATATTGTCTGAAGATTTATCCCTTCAATCTCAACATCAGCAGTTTCAATAATAATATCATCAACAATATATTGTGTTCTTTGTTTATGAACTTTTATCCTATCTATGTAATGGTAGCTTTGTATTACAGACAAAAACTGTTCTTTTGTATATCTGTTTTGATTTACGATAGGTAATTTTATCTGCAACAAAGTAAAAAGCTCTTTGTAATCTTGTACATTAATAGGAAATGAAAGTTTACAAAGAGGTTCCCATTGTTCAAGAAAATCACTTTTTGCAATGAGTTTTTTTATCTCTAAAGTATTATCTCGTATTTTAATATTAAAATTACTACTAGTTTGAAGTATTAAATATATCTCATCGGAGATACTCTCTTTTTTTATCATTTTACCATGTGAAAACAAGTCTCTCAAAGATTGTAAATCATCTCCAAATACTCTAAACTCAAACCTTGAATCCAAACTCTCTTGGGTTTCTTGATTAGTTGTAGTCATATAACAAAGTTATAATAAAATACTAAATTATTTTTTAGAATTTTCTTTTTTCTTTTTAGAGAGGCTTTTCTTTTCTGCTTTTTCTTTTTTCTTATAAAGTTTAATAGATTTTTTTATCTCTTGTTTAAGTTCTTTTTTCAACATATTTTGAAGTTCTTTATTCACAAACTTTTTAACTTTTCTTTTATCAATCATTTTTTATCCTTTATAAAAGTAATATTTTATGATAAGTCAAATTTACTTAAAGGTAGTTAAAGTATAATTTTAGAGTTTTACTTTAAAATTCTCTAATTACTTTATACTGTACACCTTCTGGTTTAAGTGCACTTTCCACTAAGCAAATTTTTAAATCTAAGTTAGCAGTAAAATGAAATTTTTCAAGTTTCTCTTTATAGTCACTATCTTTTATCTTTTTAATTCTCATTAATGTAATATGAGGTTTAAAGTCATTTTCTTTAGTAAATTGTTCTCCTAAAAGCTCATCTATTTGATTTTCAATCTTATAAAGTGTTTTATTTGAACTTCTAAGACTTAAAATGTTTTTATGAAATAATTTGAGTTTTTGAAAAACAACTATTTGTTTTTTTTGATAGTGTAGTTTTTTTAATTTTTCGATGATTTTCTCTACATCAGTAACCTCACCCAAAAATTTAAAGGTCATGTGCAGATTTTGCTGTTCTACCCATTTCCCTTCAAAAAAAGGGCTAAGTTCTTCTTTTAGTAAATTATAGTTTTCAATAGAAGCAAATGATGCTATAAAGAGTCTATGAAATGGTGATATCTCTTTATTTGAATTCTTCATAGTAACTTCTTTATAACTCTTTTTCTAAATAATATCCAGTATAACTTTTAGTTTTTTCATGTGTCTGAGCAAGCTCTTCTGGTGTTCCAGTTGCAATTATCTGACCACCTTTTGCCCCACCTTCATAACCCATATCTATAACATAGTCCGCATTTCTTACAACATCGAGATTATGCTCTATAACAATTACACTATTTCCTAAATCAACAAGATGGTGTAATACTTTAGTTAACCTATCCACATCAGCAAAATGAAGTCCTGTAGTCGGCTCATCTAAGATATACAGAGTATTTCCTGTATCTTTTTTACTTAACTCTTTAGAAAGCTTGATTCTTTGGGCTTCTCCACCACTTAAAGTGATAGCATTTTGCCCTAAAGTTATGTACCCTAGTCCCACATCAAGTAAAGTTTTTAGTTTTGCATGAAGTTTTGGTACTTTTACAAAAAACTCAAAAGCTTCTTCTACTGACATATTTAATACATCTGAGATAGATTTCCCTTTGTAAAGGATCTCTAGTGTTTGTGGATTATATCTAGCACCGTTACAATCTTCACACTTCACCATAATATCTGGTAAAAAGTGCATCTCTATTTTTATCTCACCTTCACCTTGACATTTTTCACATCGTCCACCTTTTACATTGAAACTAAATCGCCCTATTTGGTATCCTCGTAGTTTTGCCTCTTTTGTTTCTGCAAAAAGCTTTCTAATATCATCCATAAGCCCTGTATAAGTAGCTGGATTTGATCTTGGAGTTCTCCCTATTGGTGATTGGTCAAGATAGATAACTTTATCTAATTTTTCTAATCCTTCTATACTTACACCATCCACTTTATCCACTTTTCTAGCTCTATTTAAAAGCTCTTTTGCAACAGGTAAAAGTGTATGAAGTATCAAAGACGATTTCCCACTTCCACTTACTCCTGTAATAGCGCATAAATTTTTAAGAGGTATTTTTGCATCAAGATTTACAATATTATTTAAAGTAACATTTTTTATCTCTATCCACTCCTCTTGTGGTCTTCTTTTATAGTATTTTATCTCTTTTGTTCCATTAAGATATTGCGCTGTGAGTGTTTTCTTTTTCATCAGTTGTTTCATTGTTCCTGCAAATACAACTTCACCACCAAATTTTCCAGCATTTGGTCCAATATCAACTATAAAATCAGCCGCTTCCATAGTCTCTTTATCGTGTTCAACTACAATTACAGTATTTCCTTTTTCTTGTAGAGCACGAAGAGTTTTGATAAGTTTTGCAGTATCTCTTTCATGTAGTCCAATAGATGGCTCATCTAGTACATACATCACTCCTGTAAGTCCTGAACCTATTTGAGAGGCTACTCTTATTCTTTGTGCTTCTCCACCTGAAATAGTTCTAGCATCTCTTCCTAAAGTGATATATCCTAATCCAACATCATATAAGAAATATATTCTATCTCGTATCTCTTTTAAAATTGGGGCTGATATCATTCTTTCTTGATCATTAAAATAGGCAAAGTTTTTCTCATCTTGGAAAAAAGCATGAGATTTTTCAATAGGCATATCTAAAATATTTGCAACACCAGAATTTGCTACTTTTACAGCTAATGATGGTGCTTTTAATCTATGTCCACCACAACTGTCACACACTTTTTCAGTCATAAAAGCTTCCATATCTTTTTCATCTTTTACCATAGTGTATGCTATTTTAATAATACCTTCCCATTTACGAGTCAGCTTATGTCGTTTCCAAGTAAAAACAGCATCTTCAACGCCACCATTTAAAATACCCCCTCTTTCATGAGTATCTAAATCTTTAAAAGGAACAGTTGTATCAATACCAGCAGCATCACAATACGCTTTTAACATCTTAAAATAATACCCTTTGTTAAAACCATATATGATTTTAATAGCACCATTTTCAATACTCAACTCTTCATCAATTACTTTTTTCATATCAAGCGTATATCGAATCCCTAGTCCATCACAAGAACTACAAGCTCCTTTTGGAGAGTTAAATGAAAAACTTAAAGGTTCTAACGGTTCAAAAGAGATTTTACAATCAAAACAGGCCATATGTTCAGAGTAGTGAATATGTTTATCTACCCCAACCTCTTCATGGTTCATAACTTCAACTTCAAGTTCTCCAAAAGCTTCTTTTAAACCTTTTTCCACATCTTGTGCTATTCTCTCTTTATTTTCCTCTTTTACAACAACTCTATCAATAACAACTTTAATTGTATGCATTTGAGATTTTCCAAGCTCTATTTCATCATCAAGTCGTACCATCACACCATCAACTTGTGCTCTTACATACCCTTTAGCTCGTAAACTCTCAAAAAGATCAGCAAAAGTACCTTTTTTTCTATTTATTAATGGAGCAAGTATTACTATTTTAGAATTTTCTGGTAATTTTAACACTTGGTCAATAACATCACTACTACTCATTTGAGAGATAGGTTTTCCACACTTATGACAATGTTGCTTTCCAACTCTAGCATATAAAAGTCTTAAATAATCATAGATTTCTGTAATAGTTCCTACAGTACTTCGTGGATTTTTTGAGGTTGTTTTTTGGTCAATAGCAATAGCAGGAGTAAGCCCCTCTATCCTTTCAACATCAGGTTTTCCTATTTTCCCTAAGAATTGTCTAGCATAGGCACTTAGAGATTCTATATATCTTCGCTGACCTTCTGCATAAAGAGTATCAAATGCTAGTGTTGATTTTCCACTACCACTTAACCCTGTAAATACTATGAGTTTATTTTTTGGTATCTCTAAATCTACATTTTTTAGATTATTTTCATTTGCTTTAAATACTTTAATTGTATCTGTCATATTATTGTTGCCTTTTAGTGTGTAAAAAAATTAAGTGGATAGTATACTATAAAGTTGTAGTTTTATTAATTAGTAAACTGTATATAATGTTACTAATTAATAAATTTTTTATCTTCTTTGATTTCTGTTGCTATTTTGGTTATTACCTCTACCTCTTGGTCTACTTGAACGATTTTGGGCATTTGATCGTTGTTGTCCCCGTTTGCTTAAAGGTTTTGCTTTTATAGTGGGATCTACTTCAAAACCTTCTATTGTAACTTTTGTTATATCTTTTTTGATAAGTTTTTCAATATCTTTTAGAAAAATATGTTCATCTATACAGACTAAAGAGATAGCTTCACCCTCATTCCCTGCACGACCTGTACGCCCTATTCTATGTACATAATCTTCTGGTACATTTGGTAACTCATAGTTTATCACATGAGGAAGCTGATCTATATCAATCCCTCTTGCTGCAATATCAGTTGCTACTAAAACTTGTATAGAGTTATCTTTAAAATCAGCCAATGCTTTTGTTCTGGCTCCTTGACTTTTATTTCCATGAATTGCAGCAGCTGTGATACCATCAGATTCTAGCTGTTTTGTAAGTTTATTTGCACCATGTTTTGTTCTTGTAAAAACTAATACTTGATGCCAATCACCTTTTTTAATAAGATGTGAGAGTAGTTCTCTTTTTCTACTATCATCTACAAAATGGATAGTTTGTTTTATAGTTTGAGCTGATGTGTTTCTTTTAGCAACTTCTATAAGTGTTGGAGTATGTAGAAGTTCATCGGCTAGTTTTTTAATCGTAGGAGAAAAAGTAGCTGAAAAAAGTAAACTTTGTTTCTTTTTAGGGACTATTGCTAATATTTTTTTAATATCATGAATAAATCCCATATCAAGCATTCTATCTGCTTCATCTAAAACTAAAAATTCTACACTTGAAAGGTCTACACTTTTTTGTCCAACAAGGTCTAAAAGTCTTCCTGGTGTTGCTACAAGGATATCTATCCCTTTTTTTAGCTTTGCTTTTTGCGGATTTATCCCAACTCCACCAAATACAACAGCTGATGTTATAGGTAAATATTTACTATAGTTTTCTATGTTTTGTTCCACTTGAGCTGCTAGTTCTCTTGTGGGAGTTAAAACTAAGGCTCTGACTTTAAATTTTTCTGTTTTAATTGGCTTTTGCATCAAAAGCTCTAAAATAGGAAGTGTAAAACCAGCTGTTTTACCTGTACCTGTTTGTGCACCTGCTAAAATATCTTTTCTTTCTAAAATAACTGGAATTGCTTGTAATTGTATGGGACTAGGAGTTGTATAGCCCTGCTCTTGCACGGCCTTTAAAATTAGTTTAGATAAACCTAATGAGTTAAACGACATATATAAAAATAACCTTTATGTTCTATTGAATTTTCACTATTGTAGCATAATAGTTTATCTTTAAAGATTATTTTAAATTTAATATTATTTTGTAGTATTAGTATCGTGTTTTGAGATAGTTGTTTTAGTAAACTTAACATAGTCATTTTCAGCTGGCTGTACTATTAGGATTAATCCATAAATACTTAAAGCTATTCCAACAACTATTGCAATCTCTGCTAAAAATCGTTTTTCAATTTTAATTTTAGAAAAATATAGGGTCAGTGCAGACCCTATTATAAAGAGTATAATTCCAAGTTTCATATATTAAGAAAGTAACGCTATATTTCTTTGCTGATGAGCATTTGCCTGTGTTTGCATTAGGTAACCAATTTGTGTTAATAGATTCGATTTACTAAAGTTAGATACCTCTTTACCATAATCAATATCCATAATAGTAGATTGAGCACGCGCTGTATTTGTTTCTTGCGTCATATAATTTCTAGTCATAGACTCTAATTGATTTGAAGCACTACCATATTCGCTATTATAAGATGCTAAGTCTGTCATACCTTGATTAACAGCATCTAGTAACCCTGCTCGTGCATTTGGATCTGTTGTAAAATCATTTAAAAAAGATTTTAATGTATCAGAGATAGATGTTGTATCTGCTTTTGAAATCTCTACAATTGCATCTTCTCCAACTACAGACATATCATCAGAAGTATCACCTGCAGTTTTTAATAGTTTTTCACCATTATATGTTGTTGTATCTGCAATTTGTTCATAACTTTCTATAAGCCCTGAAATCTCTTGAGCTATAATTTCTCTGCCATCTGCACTTGTAGTTGCAGTATTAGCTTGGAGAGTAAGTGTATTGATTTTCTCCAATATATCTTGTTGATTTGATATACCACCTTGTGCAATGTTTGTTAAAGCAACACCACTAATAGTATTCTCAACAGATTGAGCTAAACTACTTTTTTGTACCCCTAATTTATCTGCAATAGCCAACCCAGAAGCATCATCACTAGCTTTGTTTATAGCTAATCCACTACTTAACTTCTCTACTGAACTAGCAGTTACACTATTGACATTGTAAGCATTTACATATGAAGAATCAATATTCATAATATACTCCTTATTTTTACTTGTATAGCTATTATAGATATTTAATTATTAATTTTTAATTAAATATCATACTTACTTAAGTTATTTTTTATTTTTAAATACTGTAAGTACTAGAAAAAATGAGTGGTGTTATTATAAATAGGAAATTATTTTAGTAGTTTTTTATTGCTCATTTTCTTTTTTTGTATCTTTTATTTTATAACTTGGGTTATCTATAGTTCCATAAATAGTAATTGGTATAGAAAACTTCCCTTTATCATCTAAAAAAAGATAATTTATAATTGGAACATTATTGATCACTTTTGCATAATCTTTAAGTGTAGAAACTTCTAAATTACCATTTATAATTTTATCAACAAAATTCATAGAGATGTTTCCTGCAAAATCATTTAGTTTACCATCTGTTTTGATCTCATAAAGATTAAGATATTTGTCTAAATTATTGTATTTAAATTTTACAATACCATTTTCAATATAATATCCACCAAATTCAAACTTATTCTGAGTAAGTCTATATATTGTAGGAATAGCTAATAAAGGGTTAATAAGTGCAGGTGTTGAGTTTAAGAAAAGTAATAGGTTATCTACAAGCTGCATCTGTACTATTGTTGTACTATTTAAATTTAATTCCCCAGCATATTTATTTGAACTACCAGTTATAAATAAATTTAAATAACCATCTTTTAATACCTCTTTATCAAATATTTTATTTATATAAGTTGGCTCTATATAATCTGATTTGATAATAATACTATCAGCTGATTTATCTATATTTAATAAAGTTTTTCCATAAATAAGCTTGGAATTAATAGTTTGTTTATCTCTATCAAAAGTTAATTTGTCAAAATAGAATTTGAAGTTATTGATAGATAAAAAACTATTTTTCCAATAAATATTTATATTTTCATTTTCATTTTTATTATTCACTTCTTTATCTTTTTGTAGTAAATTATTGTAGTAGTCATCAAGTATTATTGAAATATTACTAATATCTACTTTAGTTTCTTGATTTTTTAATTTTGTCATAAGAATACTGCTTTTTTTATCTATAGTAATAAAATCAAAATATTCTCCAACACTAGATAATTTATTAGCAGAAAAAGTAATGTTTTCATCTTTTGTTTTTTTATAAGTCAAGTTGAGTTTTGGCATATTCATTATAAAATCATTTTTATAATCTATAAAAAATTTAAAATTCTTTTTATTTTCATCCTTTATTTTAGATATAAAAATATCACCATTTATTTTTTTATCATTTAAGTGTATTTTTGTTTTTATGGTTGTATCTATATATTTATTTGTCATATTATTATCAATAGTAATTATGTTTTTTGAATACCTTAATTGTGTATTTTGTATATTTAATAATAATTTGCTTGTATTGAGTTTAGTATCATTTGTATCCAGAGATATAAAGGTGTCTTTTTGATTTAAATCTATAGTTAAATTCGCTAAACTAGAGCTTAGATTAGTAGTGTTGTCGTCTAAATTGATATTTGATATTATCCCTTTAATAAAGTCATTTTTATAATTTAAATTTATATTGTCAAAAGAGGAGTTATATCCTAGTATTGTGCCTTTGAGTTGAGCAATAGATAAATCAATGTTTGTAGATTCATTGAAATCTGTTTTATATGTTCCACTTTTAGTAGAAAGCTGAGTATTGTTATCATTAAACTCAAAATTCACTTTACCAGATGATTGAAGAGTATTGAGTTTAAAGTTGTCATTTAGATCCATTTTTAAAGGATATTTTGTATGAGATAATTTTAAGTGTGAATGGAAATTTTGATCTTTATTGGTATATTGTACTTGTGCACTATTTAGAGAAAACTTTTCATCCTGAATACTTATAAAACTTTTTTCTAATAAGATATTGGCTATAAAACTATTAGTAAAGTCAAGATTAAAATTTCCTCTGTTCTTTTCTAAAGAGATAGTTTTATATTGAAAATTGTTTGCTAAAAAAGTTCCGTTTACCAAATTTGTTTTAAAATCAATTTTAAACTTTACATCTGCATCATAAAGTAAATCTTTTTCTTCTTGATTCGTTTTTTCTAGTCTCCCATAAGCATCTAAAGTATTATTGTGAAGGTAAATATTAAAGTTTTTTGCATATAAAGGGATAGAGTATAAGTATATTTTTGAATCTTTTAATACAATTTTTGACTTTACATCCATCTCTTTTTTAATATCAAAAGGGATCATTAGTTCTGTAGTTATCTTATTAGTTCCATATTCTTGCTGGAGAGGAAGCTGTATCTTGTAGTTACTCAATAGTTCTAGTAACGGTTTCTTTAAATTGTCTTTTGAAGTTAATTTTAATTCTAATCTATTAAGGTCAAGAATAGCAGCTTGACTTCCTTTAAGTGATACACCTTCATAAGATGGATTTTTAAAATCAAAGTAAAAATTATTGTTCTCATAGTTGACAAAACAACTGTCTGCTTCTATAAATTTTAGATTATTATTGAATTGTAAAGCAAAATCATTTATATTTAAATTATCAATTTTATCTAAAGAGATATGTTTTAAATCTACTACAAATTTTCCAGAGGCTTTTAAATATGGTTCAAATAAAACATATTCATAAACCTCAATAAAATAATCATCGAAAAAGTTTTCTATTGAAAATTTTATTTTCATATCTACAGTTTTTGTATTTCCTTGATAACCAATAGCGATATTTCTTGTATCTATAATTAGTTTTTTATCATACTTTAAATACAAACCTTGTATATTAATGTTTTTAAAAGATATATTATCTATCTTAAATCCATTAGTTAAAGAGATAAAAAACATCAAAAAGATTGAAGTTAAAATACCAAAGGTTATCAATACACTTTTAACCATTATCGAAAATATCCTAGTTTTTTTTATAATTATATGTTTTTATATGACACTCGAAGTGAATACCCAAAGAGTTATATATATACCTAAAGGTAGTACAAATTATATTGTAACATACTTAGACAAAAATAATTATGATATGAACTCTTTGGATAAAATGGCTATTAAACTACTAGGATATCCTCAAAGTGGCTGGATAGATTTAAAAGAAACTAAAATGGCTAAAATTGAATTTTTGTATAGACTTACAACATCAAAAGCTGCTTTAAAAAAAGTTACTCTTATTCCTGGTGAAACATATTATTACTTTTTACAAGATTTAGCAAAAACTTTAAATATATCTACTGTTAAACTTTTTGATACTTATGCACAAAAGGCCTTTAAAAAAGATGGTAATATCATAGCTGATACATATCACTTACCAATAGGTATGAATGAAATACAACTTATAGACCATCTTTTAGAGATAACAGATAAAAAATATGAGAAACTTAGTAACAAAATTTTTGGCTTGTACAATAAAGAAAAATGGTATAAGTATGTAACAATAGCATCAGTTATTCAAAAAGAATCAGCATCAAAAGAAGAGATGCCACTTATTTCTAGTGTTATTCATAATAGAATCAACAAGAAAATGAAACTTCAAATGGATGGTACTTTAAACTATGGAAGAAATTCACATATGAAAGTAACTCCGCAAATGATAAAAAATGATACGAGTGATTATAATACATATAAAAGGAAAGGTATACCAAGTAATCCTGTCTGTGCTATAGAATTTGAAGCAATTAAATCAGCTATTTTTCCAACAAAAACAAATTATCTATATTTTATGAAAGCAAAAGATGGACAAAGTCATGATTTTGCTGCAACATACAAAGAACATATTGCAAATATCAGAGCAGTACAAAAATATAAAAGAGCTCAAAGAACTAAAAAAACTACAAAAAAAATTAAAAAAGTTGAAAAGAAACGAATTATTCCAAAACAAACAATAGAGAAGTCTGTGTTTAAAAGAGACTTAAAAGATCTATGGAAATAAAGCCAAAAGATTACTTTTTGTAACAAATGCATATATCAATAAAAAATATGTGTATATTTGTAACATTAAAATAATTTAAATAGAACAATTATCTATTTATAAAACTTGATACAACAAACTCTTGTTACACTTTCTTCACAATTAAAATATACAAAGGAACACATATGTCAAAAATTATATGGTCTAAAATTGATGAGGCACCAGCTTTAGCAACTTATTCGCTTTTACCAATCGTAAATGCATTCACAAAATCTGCAGGTGTAGAGGTTGTAACTAGTGATATTTCACTTGCAGGTAGAACTTTAGCTGCAATGGGTCTAGCAGAAGATGAATTATCTAAGTTAGGTGAAGTTGTATTACAAGAAGATGCAAATATTATTAAACTTCCTAATGTATCTGCTTCTATTGGTCAACTTAAAGATTGTATCGCTGAGCTTCAAGGGCAAGGTTATGATATTCCTGATTTTCCTGAAAATCCATCAACTCCTGAAGAAGAAGCAATCAGAGCAAAATATAATACATGTTTAGGTTCTGCTGTTAACCCTGTATTAAGAGAAGGTAACTCAGATAGAAGAGCTGCTGCTGCTGTTAAGAAATTTGCTCAAAATAATCCTCATAGATTAAAAGCATTTAGTGAAAACTCTAAAGCATATGTTGCACATATGGAAGGTAATGGAGATTTTTATGGTAACGAAGAATCTGTTACTATGGATAAAGGTCAAAAAGTTACTATTGAGTTAAATGGAAAAGAGTTAGCTAATATTCAAACTTTAGATAAAGAGATTATTGATGCTACATATATGTCAGTAAAAGCTTTAAGAGCATTTATTCAAAAAACAATAGATGATGCAAAAGCAAACGGTGTTTTATGGTCAATCCACTTAAAAGCTACAATGATGAAAATTTCTGATCCAATTATGTTTGGTCACGCTTTAGAAGTATTTTTTGCTCCAGTATTTGAAAAATATGGTGCAACATTTAAAGAATTAAATGTAAATGCAAACCTTGGTATTTCTGATATTGAGAAAAAAATTGCAGGTCATGCTCAAGAAGCTGAAATTAAAGCTGCATTTCAAGCTGTAGTTGATGCTGATGCTCCAAAAATAGCTATGGTTGATTCTGACAAAGGAACTACAAACTTTAATGCTTCAAATGATGTTATTATTGATGCATCTATGCCTGTAGTTGTTAGAGAAGGTGGTAAGCAATGGGATAGAAATGGTGATGCAGTTGAATGTGTAGCTGTTATTCCTGATTCTACTTATGCTATGTTCCATGCTGAGATGGTTGCTGATTGTGTTGCAAATGGTCAATACGATGTAACTACTATGGGTAATGTTGCAAATGTTGGTCTTATGGCACAAAAAGCTGAAGAGTATGGTTCTCACCCTACTACATTTGAAATAGCTGAATCGGGAACTGTTGAAGTTAAAGATGCAGCTGGAAATGTATTAATGTCACATACAGTTGAAGCTGGTGATATTTGGAGAATGTCAAGAGCTAAAGATATTCCAATCAAAGACTGGGTTAGACTTGCAGTTGAAAGAGCTAGACTTACAGGTTCTCCTGCTATCTTCTGGTTAGATGAAAACAGAGCTCATGATGCACAAATGATTAAAAAAGTAAATGAATACTTGAAAGATCATGATACAGCTGGTTTAGATATTCAAATTATGAATGTAACTGACGCAACTAGATATACAAATGCTAGAGTAAGAAAAGGTGAAAATACTATTTCAGTAACAGGAAATGTTTTAAGAGATCACTTAACTGATATGTATCCAATTTTAGAGCTTGGAACATCTGCAAAAATGCTTTCAATCGTTCCATTATTAGCTGGTGGAGGATTATATGAAACAGGTGCTGGTGGTTCTGCTCCTAAACATGTTGACCAATTCTTAGCTGAGGGTCACTTAAGATGGGATTCATTAGGTGAGTTTTTAGCACTTGCTGAGTCTTTAAGATTTATTGCACAAAAACATAACTCTGATAAGCTAGCTGCTGTTACTGCTGCATTAGATGTTGCAAATGACGGTTACTTAGATAATAACAAAGCACCTTCAAGAAAATGTGGAGAAGCTGATAATAAAGCATCTCACTTCTTTGTTGCGCAATATTGGGCAAAAGCACTTGCTGATTCTGATAATGCAGAGTTATCTGCTAAGTTTGCTCCTGTTGCAAAAGCACTAGAAGAAAATGAAGCAAAAATAATGGAAGAGTTACTTTCTGTTGAAGGTAAAGCTCAAGATATAGGTGGATATTATCACCCAGATGATGCAAAAGCTGAAGCTGCGATGAGACCATCTGCTACATTAAATGCTATTATAAATAGTATTTAATCACTACAAGAAGTGATAGTTATATTACTTCTTGTAACTTAAAAGTAATTTTTATTAAAGATTGAGATAGATATCTCAATCTTTAATCGTTTATACAATATAATTATTAATTAAATTTTACTAGTACTATTGTAAGTACTAAGTATTTAGTTGTTTAAACTCAATACTTAGCACTTAACACTTAGTACTGAAGGAGGAATCTATATGGTTGGAAAAAGAGTTGGTATTGTTGGTGTTGGAAATGTTGGTTCTAGTGTAGCATATAGTTTAGCTATGACTGGTTCTTGTCATGAAATAATTTTACGAGCTAATAATGTAGATAGAGCAAAAGGAAAAGCTTTAGATTTATCTCAAGCCGCACAAGCCGCTAGAAAACATACTGTTATTACAGTTGCAGAAACTTTAGAAGATGTAAAAGATTGTGCAGTTATCGTTATAACAGCTGGTAGTCCTAGATTACCCGGTATGAGTAGAGATGATTTACTTATAAAAAATGCACAAATTATGCGAAATGTTATGACATCATTAAAGAAAACATCTCCTGATGCTATCATTATTCCTGTATCAAATCCACTTGATGCTATGGTATATGTTGCATTAAAAGAATCAGGTTGGCCAAGAAATAGAGTACTTGGTATGGCTGGTATTTTAGATAGTGCTAGAATGGCTCACTTTGTATATGAAAAACTTGGATACGGTGCAGGTCAAATTAGATGTTCTGTTATGGGTGGTCATGGTGATGATATGGTTCCACTTCCAAGATTCTCAACAGTTGCAGGGGTTCCTTTAACAGACCTTTTAACTTGGGAAGAGATAAATGAAATTATCGAAAAAACAAAAAACGGTGGAGCTGAAATTGTAAGCTTACTAAAAGATGGTAGTGCATATTATGCACCTGCAAAAGCTACTGCTATTATGGTTGAAGCTGTTTTAAGTAATACAAAACAAATCTATCCTTGTGCTGTTATGCTTGATGGTGAATATGGATATAAAGATGTTGTAAGTGGAGTACCTGTTATGATTGGTGCTAATGGTGCTGAAAAAGTTATCGAAGCAAATCTAAATGATGATCAAGATAGAAAATTTGCTAAATCTGTAGGAAGTGTAAAACAACTTATAGATGCACTTTATACAAATAAGTTTTATGAGAAATAACTCATAAAACGATTTTTTTACTTTTCTTTAAAAAGTAAAATCTTTTCCTAAATAGTGTTCTCTTACGATACTATTGTCTTTTATCTCTTGTGCTGTTCCACTTGCTAATACTGTTCCTGCTTTCATAACATACGCTTTGTCACATATTTGTAAAGTTTCTCGTACATTGTGATCTGTTATTAGTACCCCTATGCCTCTTTGAGTTAGTTGTTTGATAATACTTTGGATATCTTTTACAGCTATTGGATCAACCCCTGCAAATGGCTCATCAAGAAGTAAAAATTTAGGATTTGAGACTAAAGCACGAGCTATCTCCGTTCTTCTTCTCTCTCCTCCACTTAAACTAATACCTTTTCTTTGTCTAATTGGTTCAATATTAAAAATCTCTAAAAGCTCTTCAACTCTTTCCCATCTTTGTTTTTTATCATCTATTGACACTTCTGCTGCTAACATAAGGTTTTCTTCAACAGTGAGTTCTTTAAAAATAGAAGATTCTTGCGGTAAATATCCTATTCCTCTTAGTGCTCTTTTATGTAAAGGAAGATGTGTAATATCTGAACCATCAAATAATATACTTCCACTTGTAGGCTGAATAAGTCCACAGATGATATAAAAACTTGTAGTTTTCCCTGCTCCATTAGGTCCTAGTAAACCAACTGTTTCACCACTTCTTATATTCAGACTAATATCATGTAAGATTTGTGTTTTTTTAATAATCTTTGCAATATTTTTAACTTCTATTTTATGATCCAATTATATACTCTCTTTTATCATTTAATTTTATTATATCTACTACTAATACTTCAAAACCATACTCTTTTAAAATATCTTCTAGTTTTTCATCTCCCCACTCTACAAAGTGAGTCCCCTCTTTTTCAAACTCTTCTAAAAGTCCAAGTGCAATAAACTCATCAAGCGTTTTGTTATATACATCATAATGGTATATATTATTTGCATACACAGATTGTATTGAAAAAGTTGGACTATTTACTTCATCTTCAATATCAAGTGATTTTACATAATGTTTTACAAGTGTTGTTTTCCCGCTTGCCAAAGTTCCCCTTAGTAAAACAACCATATCTTTGTTGGCTATTTTATTATGAAGTTCTTTTACAACTGTATCAAGATTATCTAAGCTTGCTATCATCAACTATACTTCATTACTCACTTTAATAATTTGATTTAACTTCTCTAAAGCTTTCCCACTCTCAATAATCTCTCTAGCCATTGCAATACCCTCTTCTGTTGAGTTGACTTTATTGTCAACTAAAAGTGCTGCTGCTGCATTTAAAATAACGATATCTTTCTTTGCTCCACCAATAGAACCATCTAAAATACCTTTTGTTATTTTAGCATTTTGAGTAGCATCTCCACCTACAATCTCTGATTTTGGATAAAACTCAAAACCATACTCTCTTGGATCTAACACAAATTCATTATATTGTCCTCTTTCAACAAAAGCACAATGTGTAACATCACTGATACTTATCTCATCCATACCATCAGCACTACTTACAACCATAGCTCTTTTTGTATTAAGCATAGTAAGTGCTTCTGCTATTTTTGGAACATACTCTTTACTAAATACACCTATAAGTTGTTTATGTACACTTGCAGGGTTTGATAATGGTCCTAAGATATTGAAAATTGTTCTATGGTCTATAGATTTTCTTATAGGCATAATATGTTTCATAGCTGGATGATGATTAATAGCAAACATAAATACAAAGCCAGTTTGTTTTAACATCTCTATTTGTTTAGGAATAGTTAATGTAAGATTTATACCTAACTGTTCCAACATATCAGCACTTCCACTATTACTTGTAATACTTCTATTTCCATGTTTTGCTACACTACAACCACAAGCAGCTAGTAAAATTGAAACTGTTGTAGAGATATTAAAACTAAAACTTTTATCTCCACCTGTCCCACAATTATCTATAAGCTTTTCTTGAAGTGACTGTTCTATATTTAAAGGTACCATATGATCTCTCATTGCAGTAGCTGCTGCTGCAATCTCTTGGGCTGTTTCACCTCTTTCATAAAGTTCAATTAAATACTTTCTCACATCTTCTGTATCAAGTCTATTTTCAAAAATATCATCAAATTTTAGTCTTGCTTTATTAAACATCTTCATCCCTTTTATAATTTTGTAACATATTCACTTTGAGCTGATTTTGGTGTTGATTTTGTTTTTGGAATTTGTAATACTTTAAATTTGTCTGTATAATCCAAGTATCGTATCTCAATAACATCACCTACTTTTACCTCTTTGGCTTTTTTTACAGCTATGTTATTTATGAAAACAACTTTATGTGCTAACATATCCTCAGCTATCGCTCTTCTTTTTGTAATATTTACGGCATTTAAAAATTTATCTATTCTCATGGTTTTAATTATATCTTATTTGTTGTTAGTTATCTATGAAACTTTTCATAAAACCAATAAAAAGCAAACATAAGCCCAGGGGTTTTTGCTTTTGATTCATCATAGATAAAAGCCTTAGAATCTTTAACTGATACAAACTCTTTTTCTATATACTCATTATGAATTCCACCGCCCTCACCTATTTTCATAGTTTCATCAATAGTGGTAAAAAAAAGATGCTGTTTAGCACCACTTACTCCTACATTTGTAAAAAATGAAGATATTTTTTCTATATCATTGCAGTGAACTTTGTAGCCACACTCCTCCTCTATCTCCTCTTTTGATATCTCTAGTAATGAGATATCTTTATCTACAATTCCAGCACATAACTCATAAGTAAATTTATAATTTTCATGATTCATAAAAACTGGTGCTCGAAACTGTTTGACAAGTAAAAAAGCATCTTTAGAGGTATGATATAAAAGTACAGCCACACTATCGTGGGACTTTACAGCTTCCCAAGTTTGATTTGCTTGATTCAAACTATAGTTTAATCGTACAGGCTTTACAAATGATGGGTTTGTAAGGTTTGTTATTTCAAAATTTTGTATATTTAAGTTATCCATTGATTTCCTATTTAATTCTATTGTTGTATAATACCGAATCAAAACTTTTAAGGGAATATTTGACTTTAGAACAAAAACTTCAAAACTTACCAGCTCAACCAGGCATTTACCAATATTTTGATAAAAATGGAAAGCTTCTCTATATAGGGAAAGCAAAAGTTCTTAAAAATAGAGTTAAAAGCTACTTTAAATTTACTCCTGTATTAGCACCATCAGATAGACTTGGTCCTCGTATATACAAAATGATAACTGAAGTTGATAACATGCATTATATCGTTGTAGATACTGAAAGTGATGCTTTAATTCTTGAAAACTCTCTTATTAAACAACTCAAACCAAAATATAATATTTTATTAAGAGATGATAAAACATTTCCATATATTTATATAGATTATAATGATGATTTTCCACGATTAGAGATCACTAGAAAAGTACTTAAAGGTAAATCTATCAAATACTTTGGACCTTTTAGCAGTGGTGCAAGAGATCTTCTTGATAGTATTTATGAGATAGTGCCATTAGTACAAAAAAAATCTTGTGTAAAAGGTGGAAAAGCTTGTATGTTCTATCAAATACACAAGTGTCTAGCCCCTTGTGAAGGGAAAGTCACTAAAGAAAAGTATTCAAAGCTTATTGAAGAAGCTTTAGAATATATCAACAATAAATCAAAAATGATAGAAACACTTACCAAGAAAATGGAAGTTTATAGTGAACAGTTTCGTTTTGAAGATGCTATGAAAATGAGAGATAGAATACAAACTATTTCAAAATCACAGCTCAAATCAACACTAGACTTTGCTAACAACGAAGATTTAGACCTTTTTGCAGTAGAACAAAGTATAAACAAAGCTGTAGTTATCAAAATGTTTATAAGAGAAGGGAAACTTATCTCTACTATTCATAACTATGTAAATATTACAGAGATTACAACTCTTAATGAGATATATAAAACGGCTATAGTGAACTACTACAATGAAGATTTACCAAAAGTACCTTCTACCGTACTCATTTGTGATGAGATAGAAAACACAGAAGAATTAGAATCATTTATAGGAAAAAGGTATAACAAAAACATCACTATAAACTTACCAAAGATAGGAATTAAAAAACAACTGATTGATGTAGCTAAAAATAACTGTACAGAACTTTTAAAGATAGATAAAACAAATACAAATAACATCATTTATAAGCAACTTCAAGAACTATTTAATCTATACAAAATACCAACAAGATTTGAGTGCTATGACAACTCACAAATGATGGGACAAGCTAAAGTTGGAGCTATGATTGTTTGGGATGAAGATAAGTTTTACAAAGAGGATTATCGACTATACAATCTGGAAGCACTTGATGAGTATGGACAAATGAGAGAGATGCTTACACGAAGAGTTGAAAGGTTTAAAGAAAATCCACCTCCTGATTTATGGGTACTTGATGGTGGACAAGCTTTACTAAACTTAGCTTATGATATAGCTGCCAGTGTTGGGGTGAATTTAGATATTGTAGCTATTGCTAAAGAAAAAGTTGATGCAAAGGCTCACAGAGCAAAAGGAAGCGCAAAAGATATAATTTATACAAAAGATGAAGTTTTTCGTCTTGAACCATCGGATAAAAGATTACAATTTTGTCAACGATTAAGAGATGAAGCACATAGGAGTGCTATCTCGTTTCATAAAAAACAAAAGAGAAAAGAGGATAAACAAATTTCTCTTTTAAATATTCATGGTATTGGTGAAGCAAAAGTGAAAAAACTTCTAGATTATTTTGGAACTTTTGAAGAAATCAGTCAAGCAAATTTTGAACAATTATCTTTAGTATTAAATCAAAAAGATGCAAAACTTATCCAAGAATACCTTAACCAAAGGGATTAGAGAATTTTCATCTTTTTCACAGTTATTCACACACTATTCACATAAATAATTAACCTTAAAAAACTATAAAACATAAATTAAATTTAAAAAAAAATTAGAATGATTCATTAATAATTTTTTTTGATATAAAAGTATAATCCCCTTTATTTATAGGCTTTATAGCAGTTTTATATTTAAATTAATCTATATTAAAGAAATGTTTATTGAGTATTTTTAGGATTTTTTTCACAAAAAAATCCCTTAGTTAAGGGCTTCAAAGAGTGAAAGTAAATGGATGATGTGAAAAACTTAAATTTAACATAATTTATGTACAATAGTATAAAATAATTGAAGAAAAGGATAAATCATTTTAAGAATAATTTTTTTGATAATTATAGTTTTTTTCACTCAACTTTACTGTTCACTTTTAGATGAAGCAAACAAGGCTTTTCAAGAAAAAAATATCCAAAAAGCAATAGAACTTTATCAAAAATCAGCAATAAATGGGGAAGATAAAGCGATATTTATCTTGGGAAAATTGTATTATAATGGAAAATATGTACAACGAGATATAAACAAAGCTATGGATTATTTTACAAAAGTGTCTGCTTATGGAGACAAAAAAGCAAAGTATAACATGGCAATAATCTATGCAAATAAGAAATATAAAAATCACAGCTATACAAAAGCTTATAATATCTTTTTAGAACTAGCACAAGAGGGGTATGCAAAAGCTCAAAATAAAGTAGGTATTTTCCTTTTACATGGCATAGGAATAGAGAAAGATTATAAAATGGCTGTAAGATGGTTTGAACAGGCTTATTTTGGACATCAATATAAACCAGCAAGTTGTAATTTAGCAGTAATGTTTGCAAATGGATATGGAGTCTTTCCAAATTTTGGAAGAGCTAGAAAGTTAGCACAAGAGGGATATGAAGAAAAAATCCCAACTTGTGTAAAAGTTTATAAAGAGTTCAACTTACACAAGTATCCAAAGGATAAGGGATTTAAATTTGGGTATTATAAATAAGAAACTATAACTCTTTAGTCTCTTATTTCTATTTTATTTAACAGCTTTTGCTTCTTCGATCCAAGCGTTTACTTTTACAGTATTTTTCTTGAGCCACATTTGAGCATGTCTTTTAATATCTTTCTCTTTGTTTTGACCATTTGCCATTAGCATATTTTGACCACTAACATCGTTTACATCTAATTTAACAATATCAAAAAGTTTTGCTATATCTTTATGCTTTGTTTTTACACTTGCATTTGCAACAATTTTTTGAGAGTTTACGCTAAATCCATAATCTGCACCATTAGAAAGCTTTGTAGATGTTGTATTTGGATTTGCTGAATGAGTTACTTGCAAAAAGACAACATCTTTCCCAGGAACGAGTTTACCACTTACCCAATAAGGAGTCCATGTATAATAAAGAATTGACTTTCCTGTTTTATAATTTGCTATTGTATTTGCTATTAGGGCAGAATATTCTCCTTGATTATGCTCTACTACATCTCTCATGTTATATGCATCTAATTGATGTTCAATAACTTTTTCACATCCCCAACCTGCATTACAACCTGTTAAATCAGCTTTTCCATTTCCATTAAGGTCAAATAGTTTAGCAATTTCAGGCTTTTTAAGGTCATTATAGTATTTAATATTGTATTTATCAGCAGTTTTTTTATCTATTAAGTAGCCTTGAGCACATCCCGAAATATATTCTGAAAACTGTACAACTTTTTTAGCTCCACCAACACCTTTTAATTTACTGTTATGAAGAGGATCCCAACTTGATGCTAAAAAATATACTTCATCACTAGTTGCATTATTTGCAATAGTTTGATAAGCAATATCATAGTTAACATCATTCGTAGTCACAACTTCATGTCCCATTTCTTTTAATATTTCAGCTACAATAAGCATCTGAAAAGTCTCTTCTGCAATATTTGACTTAATTGCATGCACTTTTGCACCAAATAAAGATGATGCGGTTAATAGTGCAGCAAATGCACCAAACATTAGTTTTTTGTTAATCATTTTTTCTCCTATTTATTGACTAGTTTATATATAAAACCAACTGGACCTTTTTGAAACCACTTCGTTTTATTACTTTTATCTTGTTGACCCATTGCTTGAGTTAATCTATCTAAAATAACTGCAAGTAATACAATACCTAAACCGCCAACAGCAGCTAGACCGATATCAAGTCTCCCTATACCTCTAAGTACCATTTGACCTAAACCACCAACAGCAATCATGGAAGCGATTACTACCATAGAAAGTGCTAACATCAATGTTTGGTTGATTCCTGCCATAATTGTTGGCATTGCTACAGGAATTTGTACCTTCCAAAGCATCTGTTGAGAACTTGCTCCAAATGATCTTGAAGCTTCGATTAAATCTTCAGGAACCTGTCTAATACCAAGATTAGTTAATCGAATAAGTGGTGGCAGAGCAAAAATAATAGTTACAATAACCCCAGGAACATTACCAATTCCAAAAAGCATCACAATAGGAATCAAATAAACAAAGGCAGGGGTAGTTTGCATAGCATCTAGTAATGGTCTTAATGCTTTATTTACATTATCACTTTTCGCACTCCAAATTCCCAAGGGAAGTCCAATAAGAATTGAGAATATTACTGCTGTTAGGACCAATGATAAAGTAATCATAGATTCTTCCCACGCACCAATTAAACCAATAAGAAAAAAAGAAACAAATGTTCCAAATGCTAGTTTTTTAGTAGAAAACTGTAAAGCTAATAATACAAAAAATAAAATTACTACATAAGGATTTAAAAAGAGTAAGAAAGACTCAATAGATTTTAACACAATATCAATAGGTACTTTTGCTGCTAAAAATAGATCTCTAAAGTTTGCAACAAGCCAATCAATTCCTTGGTTTGTCCAATCATCAAATGGAATAATTGCTTCATCAAAAGGGTTGAAGATATCAAATTCTTTTACCTCTTCTTGTAGTGTTGTAGCACTTGAGTCAGTCCAGTTTACTGAAGAGGATTTATCCTCTTGTGCTGTAGAGGCATTACCCCAAGGATCATTAGCCATTTTGTACCCCTTCATCAAATACTTTTAATAGTCTACTTTTTGAAATCGTCCCTTTATATTTACCATTGTCATCGACAATAGCTGTAGGATAAGAGTGTTCAGCAATATGGGCAATGAAATCACTAATTGCTAAATTTTCATTAATTGGTTGTTCATTAATAATTGCATCATGGATAGTACCATTTTTTGCTTTTTGATTCTGTAACGATTGTAAAGTAAGAACGCCTAGATACTTTCCACTTTTTTCAACAAAGTATGCATAATCATCATCAAAATCCCCTATATATTGTAATGCGGTTTTAATACCTGTACCCTCTTTATTCACTATAGTAGATCTAACTTTTCTAGCAATATTTGAAGCTGTCAGTACTGATGTAACATCAACACCTTTAAAAAATGATTTTATATAATCATTTGCAGGATTATTTATAATATCTTCAGGAGTTCCAATTTGTGCTATCTCCCCTCCTTGCATAATAGCGATTCGATCCCCTATTCTAATTGCTTCATCAAGATCATGCGAGATAAATACAATAGTTCTTTTTTGTTCACTTTGTAGTTTTAAAAGTTCATCTTGCATCTCTGTCCTAATAAGAGGATCAAGAGCAGAAAAGGCTTCATCCATAAGTAAGATTGCAGGATCATTAGCTAAAGCGCGTGCTAAACCAACTCTTTGTTGCATACCCCCACTTAATTCATCTGGGTAAGATTCTTCATATCCTTTTAATCCAACTTGCTCTAGTGCAATTTTTGCTTTTTCGTATCTTTCATCTTTTGAGATACCACTGAGTTCTAATCCAAAAGAAGTATTATCTATGATATTCATATGGGGCATTAAAGCGAATGATTGAAATACCATAGAAATTTTTTTTCTTCTTATATCTATCAGTTCTTTATCATTAAGGTTTGTAATCTCTGTACCTTCTACATATATTTGACCACTAGATGGTTCAATCAAACGATTCAGAAGTCTTACAAGAGTAGATTTTCCAGAACCAGATAAACCCATAATTACAAAAATTTCACCCTCATAAATCTCAAAAGAGGCATCTTTTACACCTACTGTCATGCCTGTTTTGGCAAAAATCTCATCTTTATCTATTTTTTCGTTAATAAGTTTCATAGCATATTTTTGATTATCACCAAAAACTTTATATAAATTTTCAACTTTTAATTTAATGTTTTTCATAATAATAGTATATATTATACTTACTTAAAAGTAAAAAAATAACAGTATAAGTGTAAGTTATTTACACACTATATGTATTAAATTTTAATTATTTTTTGTAAAAATTTGCCAAAAAAATTAACTATAGGTTCTCTAATATCAAAGTAGTTAGAACTAAAAGCCCATAGCTAAAAAGGATTATTATATTAAAATATAAAAAGTGAATAAAAAAGTAAAAGCTTTATGATAGATTTGTTTTTCTTTCATAAAAGCTTATAATAAGTGAAGATATTGGAACTATTAAGAATCCAAACATATAAGAAAGTATATGCAAATAACCATTGTTATTTAAAAAGAAAAAACATATTATTAGAAAAACATACCCAGAAAGTCTATAAAAAGATGCCATGCCACTAAAACCAGATTTAAAGTTTGCAAAATAGTTTTGCTTGATAGGTTTCATAGCTTCTTTTATCTCTTCTTTTGTGTATTCCTCTTTTTTTTCTTCATTGTCTATTTGTGGGGAGTATAAATCGTATTTATCATCCATTTTATCTAGTTCATCGTAGTTGTCATCGTCATTGATATGATTTTCTACTTGTGATTCTACATTTTTCTTATAACCATAATATGAGCCTATAGTTACAAGAAGTGAGCTTATAAAAGCTAATTGTGTATTTAACAGCCATTGAAACTGCCCTAATACTACGCAAAATAATATAACTACAAAATCAACTATAAGTAAAATTTTTAGAGTATTAAAATTCATTATTAATTATCGTCATCATCTTTTTGGTTGTTGTAACCATTCTTTTTTAAGTATGCATATTTTGGATCATCAGCTAATTTATCTAAATCTTTTTTAGCTTTTTTATATGCTTTATAGACATTTAAAATAGCTGCTGATACACCATAAAACACACCTATCCAAAGAGTCCAAGTATATCCAGTCCAGCTTTTAAGCAATAACCCTATCCCTACTCCTAAAGCAATAGCAACAACAATAGAAATACCTAAAGACATATTATCTAATGCCTCTACCTTATCTCTGTGTTTTGGAATCTCTTTTTGTTCTATGTTATCTTTGTTTTCTTCCATCATAAACCTAGTTGATGTAAGTACAACAGTAGTCTGTAATCTCTTTAACTTTTATATCAAAGCTTGAGTTTGCAGGAACTTCAAAGTATTCACCAGCTTTAATAGTCTCACAATTTATCTCTTCACCTTTTAATTCAACTTCAACCTCACCAGCTAAAATCTCCATATGTTCAGCAAGTTCAGTACCAAAAGTATAACTTCCAGGCATCATAATACCTAAAGTTTTTCTCGTACCATCACTATCTATAACTGTTCTACTTGTAACTTGTCCATCAAAATAGATATTTGCTTTTTTTGTTATGTTGGCATTGTCAAATTCACCTTCAACTGTTTTTGGTAGTTCATAATCAACTACTTTAGAGATAGTTCCAAGTGATTTAATAAACTCAATTATTGGTAAATGATATGGGTGAACTGCATATTTATCCAATGCTTCTTTATCATCAACCATAACTGTTAAAGCCAAATCACACGCTCTGTCTTCTTGAGCAAAGTTTACACCAACTTCTAATGCTCTTATAAAGTTAATGTTATCTTTTAAGCTATTTAGCTTTACTATCATATCATCTTTGTGTTTCATACCTTCATCTGAAAGCTTTAAAAAAACTATATGTTTTATCATTCTGTTTTCCTCAATTATATTTTTGGGAGTATATCAAGTTATCACTTAAGATATAAAACCATAACCATATTTAAAATTTTTGTGCTAAAATTAATCATCAAATAAAAAGGGGTCAAAAATGTTTAAAAAACTATTACTAGCAACAACGTTAATCTCGTGTGCAACAGCTACAGAAGTGACAAAAGTGTGGGAGTCTGAACCTGTATTAAAAGTACCAGAAAGTGTCCTACTTGACAATCAAAACAATCTACTTTATGTAGCAAATATCAATGGAAAACCAACTGACAAAGATGGTAATGGTTTTATAAGTATTTTAGAACTGAATGGAAAAGTAAAAACTTTAGAGTTTTCAAAAGGTTTTGACGCACCAAAAGGTATGGCTATCTATGATAATAAACTTTATGTAAGTGATATTGATACTCTAAGAGTAGTTGATTTGACTGATGGAAAAATAATCAAAAACCACCATATAAAAGAAGCAAAGTTTTTAAATGATGTAGTTGCTACAAAAGATGGCGTTATCTAT